>OGZO01000114.1_pt1 | contig 47064 bp, 37 predicted proteins | sample 1576721 | NCBI WGS metagenome assembly OGZO01 (sample SAMEA3541516, study PRJEB24748) | human gut metagenome | biome: human gut; feature: human-associated habitat; material: faeces | place: China | collected 2012 | reverse complement strand
AATTGATTTTAAAATAAATTCTAAATTAAACCTGAACTATAAAAACTTAATTTGTCAGAGATTCATTTCACTAATTTCTATCTTCATGTTCTAACCACAAAAGATAATGTCGGCAATTCAAGCAGCAGAACGTATATAATTAAGTTAAAGTTTCCTCACATCGGAGAATATGTAAATTACAAACCAGATACACCAAACACTGGATATAATTTAAGATCTGCTCAAAGTGGATACAACAAAAATCAAATTATAGATACAAGCTATGATCCAACAGAATGGAGAATCATGGAAGTAGATGAAAATAGAAATGTAACTAAATTATTTGGAATAAGTTTGAAAAAAATTGGCTGGGGAGGACCAACAGGATATAATAACGGAGCATATTTATTAAATGATATATGTAAAAATAGATATAGTAACGCAAAGTTAGGTGCAACAGCAAGAAGTTTAAAAATAGAAGATATAGAAGAAAGGATGAATGCGACTGGAATCGCTAAAAGAAATGCATATAAACTGGAAGGAAATGTACAATATGGTACTACAATAAAATATACAGGAAGTTATACAAAATATCCAGCAGAATATGCTTCAGAAAGGTACTCAGGAGTTGGAGTAAGTGACATATCAAATGGAACTCAAGTTATAACTGGAAATGTAAATAAAACTGCTCAAGGAAAAATGAATCCAAATGGAAAAACAAGGAGTGACAATATCTACACAACACTTCCAAGTCCATCTAAGGCATTAGGAGCTTCAGTTACTAGTATTACATGTACACAAACATTTTACGGAACAAGTCAAGTTGCCTCTAATTATTATGATCCGAATTTATATAAACTAATATTTGAAAATGATAATTCATTTTGGTTAGCTTCACGTTATGTTATATGTGGAGATCCTAATAATATAGGTGCATATTGGGGATTTTGCCGTGTACGTAGAGGTTGTCTAGATGGATATGGTTTATTAGGCTCATATGGTAATACTAATAATTATAGCAATTTTTATGCATCAGTAGTGTCTATTGACGCTGGTTTTAAAGTAAAAAGTGGAAGTGGAACAGTCAGCAGCCCATATGAAATAGAATAAGAATTTATAAAAAATCCGCAAGCTATAAAGATATGCATGCGGATTTTTTATTCTTATATACAATAGCATGTTATTTTCCGATTGTATATGGATTATTTATTGCATCATCTCCACTTTTTATAATAATGTTATCACCGGAAGAAACTACTGGTGCCATATGATTTGCTATACTATGACCATAACCGCTCGATTGAAATAATGCATAAGCTCCAAGATTTCCGTCTTCATATGCAAAATAAATTCCAAAAGTAGAAAATAAGTCTAAGCAATTAATATCCATACTACGTGAGGCAATAAAAAATGATATATTATTTTCTAACACTTTTTCAAAAAATTTTGAATTTTCATAATCTTCAACACCTATTCCTCCATAAAATGTTTGAGTACAAGCTAAAGAATTAGAAGATTCTTTATAGGTATCTACTGTAATTGCTGATGTGTAAATTGCATCATTTTATTTTTTTTAATTAGGATTCATTTGATTGAGTGCATATGTATTAATTGATCCACTTATTATTTGAGTTCCATTTGTTATATTTGATACATCTATTCCAGAACATTGTTCTTTAGCGTATAGTATTGGATACTTCTTATATTTTATCAATTTAAAAGTAGTTCCATAAATTGAACCGTAAGGATTAACATATTTATTTTACTTATTCAGCTTCTAATGTATATGGACTAGTAGCTGTTCCTTGTCCACCAGATGCATGAATTCCATTGGTTATATCAATTACTGGTGCAAGATGATAAGCTGAAAAGAAAGTATTTCCAGTTGAATAATAAAAAAATGCTCCTGCTTGTATATTTTCATTCATACCCAATATTCCAAAATTGGCTGTTTTATCAATAGCTTTAGTATAACGAGAAGCTATCCAATAATTTGTTCCTGTCCCACAAACAATATCATAAAAATTAGGATCTTTAAAATATGAACTTAACAATCCATTTTCTCCATATAAAATGGTATCGACTATTGTTAGTGATGTAGCATTTGAATTGTATTTCTCTGTAGTTGGATAAGAGTATATACTATCACTTGCTTTTTTACCATTAGGATTCATTTTTTCTCTTGCATTCAAATCAGCATTAGAAGTTATAATTTGAGTTCCATCACTAATTCCACTTATATTTACTCCTGAATATTGTTCTTGCGAATATATTTTCGGATAAAGATGAGTAGCACATACCGTAGTAGTTCCATAGTTTTCAGTAGAATTAATAAGACTCTGAAGTCCTTCTTCTGTCATTTGGCTTATAATATCATTTTCGTTTATACTTCTTGCAATAGCATTAAATGATGAATTACTATATCTTTCCTTACATATATCATTCAACAGATAGACACCATTATTGTAACCTACAGATCCACCAAAGTATACCTTATATCGTCTATTAGATGTCGGTACTCCAAATATTTTTGTTATTCTTCCAGTTGAATCCACTTCCATAACCCTCCATGCAACAGGGTCATATGAGCTACTAATACGCTGTCGGATTGTATGTCCTGAGTGATTAGTAGATAGACTATATGAATAACTTGGAGTATTGGGATTATATTTTACATATTCTCCGACTTTAGGGTATCTAATTTTTAATGTATATGTTCTTGTTGCTGTATTACCAGCCATATCTTTCGTGGTTAGAACATGAAGATAGAAATTTAATAATCATATAACAATTTATAGACTCGCTATAATATATCGGGGATTTGAGTTTTAAGCTAAAATAATAAATCAGAATTGAAAGATTTTATCGATCAATCCTGATTTAAACTATTATATTTAATGTAACGTAACATTTATAAATTAATTATTAAATTATTTTTATTTTCCTATTTCATATGGATCACTTGTTGTCCCACTTCCACTCTTTACTTGGATTCCAAAGCCTAGAGAAATTACAGGTGCTAAACGATTGCTAATATAACCGTTATAACCATCTGAGTAAAACAAATAATTGCCGTTTAATTTGGTTTGAATAAATATATACAATGCCAAAAGCGGCAGCTGAATCATTTGAATTGCATTTGATATGACGTGATGCAAGAAGAAAAGTTGTACCTGTTCCAAATATCATATTATAGAAATTTGTATCATAATAATAAGAACTTGATTGAGAAACATCATAGTAAGTTTGGGTACATGTTAGAGATTCTTTTGATGGTCCTGTTGTTTCTGATAAAGTTGGTAGTATCGTATAAATATTATTACTTCTTGTTTTTCCATTTGGATTCATCTTTGAATTTAAGCTTCCTGTTATAACTTGTGTTCCATCAGCTACATCACTTACATTTACTCCTGAATATTTTTCCTGTACATATATTGATGGATATTGTGTATAAGTTCCTACATATTTTCTTGTTGTTCCATATTGTGTTGTTCCAGATTTATACGTATTTCTTGCGGCTATTCCCGTTGCATTCATTCTTGACTCTATATCTTCTATGTTCAAACTTCTTGCTGTTGCTCCCAAACTTGCATTTTCATATCTGTTCTTGCATATATCATTTAATAAATATACCCCATTATTATAGCCTGTTGAACCATATAAATCTAATGAACTTTTACTACTGCTAGGAGTTCCAAATAGTTCCGTTATATTTCCGTTTTCATCGACCTCCATGATCTTCCATGTTGTTGGATCGTAGTTTTTATCTATTGTCTGTTCATTATTAGCCCCACTCTTGGCTGTACTTAAATCATATCCTGTACTTGGGGTATCTGGTGTATAATTTACTATTTCTCCTACTTTAGGTATTTTTCTTTTCTTTATTGTATACGTTCTCGTTGCTGTATTCTGAGCATTATCTTTCGTGGTTAGAACATGAAAATAAAAATTAGTAAAATGCACCTCTAACAAATTAAGTTTTGATAGTTCAGGTTTAATTTAGAATTTATTTTAAAATCAATTTATTATTCACTAATGAAATTATAAATATTTTATATTCAACACTTTATATTTTAATTTCATAAAAAATAGCACATTAAAAAATGTTTATTAATTTTTATTTAAAATTTTAAATTTCTGTTCTAACCACAAAAGATATGGCTGGTAATACAGCAACAAGAACGTATATGATTAAGTTAAAGTTTCCTCACGTCGGAGAATATGTAAATTACAAACCAGATACCCCAAACACTGGATATAATTTAAAATCTGCTCAAAGTGGATACAATACAAATCAAATTATAGACACAAGCTATGATCCAACAGAATGGAGAATCATGGAAGTAGATGAAAATAGAAGGATAACCAAATTATTTGGAGTGCCAAACAATAATCAGAAATCAATCTCATTTGGTGGAGCAAGAGGTTATAATAATGGTGTGTTATTGTTAAATATTATATGTGAATATAGGTATAGTAATTCAAACCTAGGAGCAGTAGCCAAAAGTCTAACAATAGAGGATATAGAATCATGGATGAGTGATGATGGAATATCAGCAAGAGATAATTATAAATCAGGAACAGTACAATATGGGACAACTAGAAGATACACAGGAAGTTTTGCAAATTATCCAAGTATTTATGCTCAAGAAAAATATTCTGGAGTTGGAGTAAACAATATAATTGATGGAACCCAGATTATAAATGATAAAGATAATAAAAATTCGTCAGCTAAGTCAAAAATGAATCCAAATGGTAGAACTCAAAGTAATCCAGTTTATATCATGGCAACAGAAAATGATTCAACAGGACCAACTGTTACTAGTCTAACCTGTACTCAAACTTTATATGGCGGTGACCAATTAGTGTCATATTATAAAGATTCTAATTTTTATAATATGATATATGGAACAGGAACGTCTTTCTGGTTAGCATCACGTGATGTAGATTGCAGTTCTGATTATATTAATTCATCATTTGGTTTTAGAGATATTAATAATAGTACCCTTGGGGCATATTATATGTTTAGTTCTAACAACTACAATGGTGGAACAGATAAAAGAATTGCTCCAGTTGTAGCATTTGAATCAACTATCAATATTGTTGGAGGCAATGGTTCTAAAAATAATCCTTATACAATATCAAAAGGTATATCAATAGGAGACTATGTTAAATATGAACCTGACATACCTACTGCTGGATATGAGTTGAGTTCAAGCAAAAGCGGATATAGTAATGCACAAACAATAGATAAAACATACGATCCAACATCATGGAGAATTATGGAGCTTGATAATGATGGAAATATAACCAAAATATTTGGAGTTCCAAGTAGTAGTCAAAATACAGTATATTTTTCCGGTACAATAGGCTATAATAATGGAGTATATTTATTAAATGATATATGTAAAAAGAGATATGGAAATGCTAATTTAGGAGCGACAGCGAGACACTTAAATATAGAAGATTTAGAGTCAAAAATGAATGAAAGTGGAAAATTTGCTAAAAACTCATATAAAGCAGGAACAATACAATATGGAACTACAAAGAAATATTCTGGAAGGAACGCTCAATACCCTGAAATATATGCACAAGAAAAATATTCAGGAGTAAATGTAAGTGATATATTAGATGGAACTCAAGTTATAACATCAGATGCAAATAAAACTGCTCAATCCAAATTGAATCCTGGAGGAAAAACAGAAAGTGATAATATTTATACAGCTTTACCAGCAACATCCAAGACAGCAGGACAAACAGTTGCAAACTTGACAAGTGTACAAACTTATTATGGAAATTCACAATTAAGTTTATACTACAATACTTCTATTTTTTACAATATGATATTTGGAACAGGGACAAAATTTTGGCTTGCCTCTCGATTTATTTACTGCATTTCAAGTGATTCATTTGCACATTTTGGTATTCGTAATATAACTAATGAAATTTTATATGGTAATGAGTTATTTTTTTCAAATGGTAATACTTCTGCTGACGACAATCGCTTAGCACCAGTGGTCTCACTAAATTTAGGTATTAAAGCCAAAAGTGGAAGTGGAACAGAAAGTGATCCGTATATAATAGGAAAATGATAACTTGCATTTAACAACTATACATTTTATTAAAAACCGCAATGCTTATTTATAAAGCATTGCGGTTTCTTTACTAAATAGTTATTGTTTTATATGTTATAAAGTTCATTCTATCTCTTACCCAGATGTAATATGTTTTTCCTTTTGTAAGTGCAATATTTGTTATAGTTGTATCTAATGTTCCAACATAACAATCTATAAAGGTGCTTGGCTGAACATTATTTTCTGTAATAGCATATCCAGTAATTACGCCGTTGTAAGGATCTATTACAGTTAATTTTATTCCATTTGAAACCACAGTTATTTGTTGTATTACTGGTGGATCCTTATCTATATTTTGTACAATATATGTTACATAATCCCCAAAGTTTCCATTATTATCTCTTAGCCTTGCATATATTCTATCATAGTTTGCAGTTGCAATTTGTGAAGAGGCATCAGTCCACCCAGTATTATAATTTTTACTTGTTTGCAAAGTATATCCCCTTGATATTAAATCTGATGATATAGAAACATTTACTGTTACATTTCCAGAGGTAAGTTCTGATGGTGTTAGTGTGAAAGTAACATTAGGCTTTCGAAGATCTGGGACAATGTTTCTGTTCCAAATTGCACATAATGTAATAGATTCATCATTTTGATATATGCTACCAGGATAATAATTTGTTCCAGTTCCATCCTCTTTAGTGTTCCAACACTTAAAAGTATAACCTCTTCTAGTTGGTATTTCTTCTGTTAATGTTAATTGCTTTCCTGGAATTTTCGTCTGTGTTTTTGGAGGCTGAGAACTACCATTTGTATCATATGAAATTTCGTAATTAACATTATAAGGGCTACTTACAAATATTTTTTCATTTCCAACATTGTCAGTGGCTTTAACCCATAAATAATATGAACCTTTTTTTAATTTTTGATTTACTACTGAATTATTAGTTATATTGGTCCAATTTGCTGGCTCTTGAGTGGAAGAAGTAGACCAAGAGTAACGTACATTTGATATTCCATTATTATCGCTACAACTTATTTTTGAACTCATATTTCCCACTGTTGATGAATTATATTCATAATACATAGTTTCAATGTGTGTATTGGCTGTATATCCTCCGAGAAAATTATGAGATACATTTAATTGTACATAATACTCACCAACTATGCTAGTTGTATCAATTTCAAAAGTTTCATAGTTTACTGTTTGAGCAACTGTTCCGTTTTCACAAGTTTCAGGAGAACCCTTATATTCTTTTTGAACATATGTTAGCCAGTTTTTATCTGCTTCAGCATCACTTGTTGCTAAGCCAAATCTAGTTGTATTTATCATGTCATTATTTGGACCATTTTCATATAAGAATGCTTTTAATACAATTTTATCTATATTAGTTACATCTAATTTTTGCTTCGAAAATATAGATACACTATTTTTATATGAAACATTTAGATTTAAAGCAACACTTGGAAAGTTTCCATAAAAGTTTGAATTTTCAACGTCTGTAGCATCATGACTTGCACTTCCATAAGTAATTCTTGTTGTCCATTCACTCGATATTTTATTATAATCACTATAATTTAATAATTCCTCTCTACTTTTTATGTTAAAATCTCCACCATTATTTGAAAGTTGTACTTGAGGAGGAGTCTTATCAACTTTTATTGTGTACGTTCTCGTTGCTGTATTCTGAGCATTATCTTTCGTGGTTAGAACAGAAATTTAAAATTTTAAATAAAAATTAATAAACATTTTTTAATGTGCTATTTTTTATGAAATTAAAATATAAAGTGTTGAATATAAAATATTTATAATTTCATTAGTGAATAATAAATTGATTTTAAAATAAATTCTAAATTAAACCTGAACTATAAAAACTTAATTTGTTAGAGATGCATTTTACTAATTTCTATCTTCATGTTCTAACCACAAAAGATATAGTCGGAAATTCAAGCAGTAAAACGTATATAATATATATCGCCAAGTTGAAAATAGGAGACTATGTTCAATATATACCTGATAATATCAACTCAACTTATACCCTAAAAGCTATCTACAGTGGATATGATAAAGATCAAATTATAGATACAAGCTATGATCCAACAGAATGGAGAATAATGGATATAAATGAATTAGGCAATATAACAAAATTATTTGGATCTACAACTGAAAATAAGAGTACAGTATGGTTTAAAGGACCAATTGGATATAATAATGGAGTATATTTATTAAATGATATATGCAAAACGAGATATGGAAATGCAATCTTAGGAACAACAGCAAGGAGTTTAAATATAGAAGATATAGAATTAAGAATGAGTGCTACAGGAATAGTAAAAAGAAATGAAAATAAAGGATACTATAATAATAGTATACAATATGGAACAACAAAAACATTTACAGGAAGTAATATACAATATCCATCAATATATGCACACGAAAAATATTCTGGAACAAATATAAGTAATGTATCAAATGGAACACAAATTATTGCTGGAAACATAGACATAATAGCACAGGCTAAAATGAATCCAAATGGAAAAATAGGAAGTGATAACATATATAAAACTTTATCAACAACGTCAGAGACAACTCAGTTAGCCTCAAATGTTCTAACGTGTACGCAGACATATTATTATTGGGGTAATACATCTAATTCATACTTTAATGATATAGACTTCTATAATATGATATTTGGAACTGATACAAATTTCTGGATTGCATCGCGCTATACTGGCTGCCTTTCAGGTGATTCATATGTGTATTGGGATATTCGAAATGTCGATGGCAATGCTTTGGGAGGTCTGAATTTTTTTGCCTCTGATGGTAGTCGTAGCTATGATAACCCTTTAACACCTGTAGTTTATATATCTTCTGGAATTCAAATAAAGAGTGGAAGTGGAACAATAAATGAACCATATATATTAGAAAAATAAATCTGTTTCCCCCAAAATTAGTTAATGTCATTAATATTTACCAAGCATTTTTCTAATATAAATTATCAGTCAAATGTAAAATTTTAGTACAAGTACACAAAAAAAGAATTCTTTTTCCGCATATACGAATTAGAATTCTTTTTTATATTTTATTTAATTTTCCAAATATTATTTTCTGCGTCAAACATTTCTATATATTCACTAGATAATGATACAATAGGTCTTAGATATTCTCCTTTCGTATCGTAATAATTATTAGAACTAAAAGTATAGTGTCCAGATATTTGTGGACCAGCCATTCTAATTCCTAATAGAGCAGCATTAGATGTGGTTTCAGTCAAAGTTGCAGATATCCAATAATATTCATCACTGTATAATAATTGTGATGTTTTTCCTAAATTAGCCTCATTAATTGGAAGCGTGTAGAATGTTTTGGTAACGGTTAATCCTCCATTATTAGCGTGACCGTAAAGAACTTGACACAAAACTATTTGAATATTCTGCACTATCTTTATATGGATCAACTGTTTTTAATATATCAGGCTTATAAATATTAGTTGTATTTATTCCTGAGTCAGGGTGCTTAGAATATTCTGATGGGTAATAGCTATTCAACGTATACGTATGTAAACTACCATATGTTATATTATCGCATATATGAGCATTTCTAACGGAAAATCCCGTATCTGTCAAATTTTTTTCTATGTCTATTAGATTTACACTTCTTGCTTTTATATTTTTTTCATTATTACTATATAACTGTTCGCATATATTATTAAGAATATAGACCCCATTATTATATCCTTGGATATAATTTAAATATAAAGGACTATTCGTAACTCGATCACTTATAACATCAATATATTTTCCATTATTAAAGTCGAAGATTCTCCATTTTAATGATGTATCCTGAGATATTAGCTGGTTTTGATTATAACCAGAGTAAATAGCATATAAGTTATAACTATTAGATAAAGAAGGTGAATAATCAATGTAGTCTCCTATATGCGGAAATCTTAACTTTATTGTATATGTTCTCGTTGCTGTATTCTGAGCTATATCTTTCGTGGTTAGAACATGAAGATAGAAATTAGTAAAATTCATCTCTAACAAATTAAGTTTTTATAGTTCAGGTTTAATTTAGAATTTATTTTAAAATCAATTTATTATTCACTAATGAAATTATAAATATTTTATATTCAACACTTTATATTTTAATTTCATAAAAAATAGCACATTAAAAAATGTTTATTAATTTTTATTTAAAATTTTAAATTTCTGTTCTAACCACGAAAGATAATGTTGGCAATTCAAGCAGTAGAAAGTATACAATATATATTGCAAGATTAAAAATAGGAGACTACGTAAAATATACACCAGATACACCAAACACTGGATATAATTTAACAACAACAAAGAGTGGATATAGTAGTGCACAAACAATAGACAAAATGTATGATCCATCAGGATGGAGAATCATGGAATTGGATGAGCTAGGAAATATAACAAAATTATTTGGTAATGCAGGAGACAAGCAAAGTGTAGTGTGGTTCCAAGGAACAACAGGATATGCTAATGGAGTATATCTATTAAATGATATATGCAAAACTAGATATAGTAATGCAAGCTTAGGAGCAACAGCAAAAAGTTTAAGCATAGAAAATATAGAAGCTGAGATGAGTGAAGCTGGAATAGCTGCAAGAAATTCATATAAATCAGGGGAAACTCAATATGGAACAACAAGAAAATATACATTATATACACAATATCCTGCAGTATATACACAAGAAAAATATTCAGGAGTTGGCATAAGTGATATTGCAGATGGAACACAAATTGTGACAGGAAATGTAAATAATAATGCACTGTCTAAAATGAATCCAAATGGAAAAAATAGAAGTGATGTGATTTATGATACTTTGCCAAGTATACCATCAACAGCAGGACCAGCAGTTTCAAGTTTAACATGTACACAAACACATTATTATTTTAGTAATCCTTCAAGCATATACTATAAGAACGAAAATTTCTATAATATGCTATTTAAAAATGGAAGAGATTATTGGATTGCTTCACGTTATGTTGATTGTAACTCAGGATGGACCGATGCATATTTCGGATTTTTCTGGATAAAGCCTAATTATTTATCGCAAAATCTTTTATTCCGCTCAAACGGTATTATAGACTATGGAAATCATTGCCTTGCACCAGTAGTTTCCTTTGATTCTAAAATCACTGTAAATTCTGGAAATGGCACAATAAATAATCCATATACAATAAAAAAATAATTCTTTTATTGTATATAAAAAATCCGCATGCTATAAACAAGCTTTGCGGATTTTTTAAAATTAATGATGCATATTCTTATATATGTGATTAATTCAACTTCAATAATCGCATTACCTAGTTGTCAATATAAATTTGCCCAATTTTAAAGATATATTTTGCCAATCATCAACAGTTGAGAAATTGAATGCTATATAAGTAACGCTTTGAGTTGCAGTAAATTCAACACCATTATATTGTTCACTACCTGCTGTTTTTGCAAAATAACTATTCTCTACAATTTTATTTTCATCATTAAATCCATCACTCACATTTTTAAGTATTTGCATCATAATTCCTGAATATAGTCCTGTTGTATATGTTGAAAGATTTTGATATGCACATCTAAAATAATATCTTTGACCTGGAATTGTTTTTAAGGGAATATAAATTATTTCATATCCATTAATTCCACAAAAGCTTATAGTATTCATTCCATCACTTGGATTATATGACCTATTGAATGTATTAGGATTTTTGAAAGACCACCAATCTAGATTATTCTTTTCAGTTTGAAAATCATTTGAATGTATAATTGAATAATTTCCTGCTGTATCTTCAACATATATCCATAATTTCCAGTATCCCAAAAAATCTGCTGATACACTTTCTGAATATGAATTATTTATAAATTTCCATCCTCCAGCACCTGTGAAGTCTGATAATTGTGTTAAAACAGGAAAAGTATCTTTTTCCAAAGATTGCATCCATCTGCCATATTGAATATTGTTTCCACTCAATTCATCATTAATATGAATTAATGTTTTTACATCTTGTCCCAGTGCTATTGAAGTACATCCATTTGTTTCAAAAGATACTGATGGCGGTGTCTTATCAATTTTCAATACATACGTTCTGCTGCTTGAATTGCCAACATTATCTTTCGTGGTTAGAACAGTTTAACAAAAAAGCCACAAAACACTTTACTTTATCGTATCATTAGAGATATGATTTTCATGGGGGAAAAGTCAAAGGAGGAGAAATATGAAAGAATCAAATGAAAAAAGAACCAGAAAAAGAAGAAAAGGAGGAACAGTATTCTACATAAAAGAAACGGATAGGTGGGGAGCACAAATATCAATAACAATAAAGGGAAAAAGAACAAGAAAAAGTGTATATGCCAAAACAAAAGAAGAGGCAATAGAAAAATTAGAAACACTAAGAATAAAAATAAAAGACCAACAATATTTGCAAACACAAGGAATTAGGCTATATAAAATAATGGAAGAAATACGAGATAAAAAATATGAATCAAATATAATAAAAGACTCAACATATTTAAGAATAAGCAAGACAATCAACAAAATAAAAGAGAGTGATGTTGGAAAAATGAACATCAAAGAAATAACTAGCAATGATATACAAAAGTATCTAAACGAAATAAAAAAATACAGCAACTCATATATATGCAAGATATATGAACAATTAAATCAAACATTTAATTATGCAATTAGAAACAAATATATAACAGACAATCCACTGTACGATGTAATAAAACCGAAAAGCACACAAAAATTAAAAAAAGTACGAGCACTAACAATGGAAGAACAAAAGAAATTAAGTGACTACCTTTTAAATACAAGCATAAGAAAAGAAAAATACAAAAACATATTTTTAATACAAATGTATACCGGACTAAGGATAGGAGAAGTCTTATCACTAACAGTTGAAGACATAGACCTTGAACGAAAAATAATAAAAGTAAACAAAACATTATCAATAAACACAAAAGGAAAAATAGTATTACATGATTCTACAAAAACTTATGCCGGAATAAGAGAAGTGCCAATACCAGAATTTATAATTCCACATATAGAAGAACAATTAAAAGAAGCCAACAGATCAAAAAAGAGAATACTATTTTCATATAAGAGAAAATATCTATCGCATAATATAGCCAATAGCAAACTAAAAAGAATAATGGGAAGTACACTAAAAATGAAAAATATAGAAGGAATATCAACACATAGCCTAAGACATACATTTGCAACAAGATGTATAGAAGCAGGAATGGCAGCAGTAGTACTACAAAGAATATTAGGACACACCAACATATCAATAACACTAAACACATACACAAGCGTATTCAATCAATTCAAAGATAGCGAATTGCAAAAAGTCGTTAACTTGTACGAAAAAAACATATTAAATAGTAAAGAACAATAGACTTAAGATGATGATGACATCAACATAGTCTTTTTTTTATTGGAAAATAATAAAAAAACTTAAATTTTATATCGCGAAATTGTTGACATTAATCAGATTTTGCAATATAATAAACTCAGTATATTTATGTACGAATAAAATCTAGAAGGGCTAATAGATGAATAATTCGGTAATCGTGAAATAATTTAAAAGAATAGAGAAAGGTAAAACTGATGCTATGTATCAGTTTACCTTTTTTTGCCTTCTGATTTTATTTATGTAAATTATGAAGAAGAGGAATTACAAGATAGCCATATTTTTAGGTGATTATAGTTAAAAGAGCAGGACTACAATGACTTAAAAGTAGCTATCAAGTTAAGAAGGACTTCTCCAAAATTAAATATATACTAATACAATCTGCTTAAATTATTATTAAGAAGGGGGTATTACCTTTGGTAAACGTAAAAGACGTAAAACATGAAAAAACAACACGTAAATCTTTCTCAAAAATAGGTGATTTCATTGAATTACCTAACTTAATAAAAGTTCAGAAAGATTCTTACAACTGGTTTATTAACGAAGGATTAGGAGAAGTATTAAGAGAAGTTTCTCCAATAGTAGACTATTCAGAAAATCTAGTATTAGACTTTCTAGACTACCACATGGATGAACATCCAAAATACACTGTAGAAGAAGCAAAAGAGAGAGATGCTACATATTCTACAAAATTACATGTAAAAGTAAGATTATTCAATCGTGAAACAGGAGAAATTAAAGAGCAAGAGATATACTTAGGAGATTTCCCTGTAATGACTGATACAGCTACATTCGTAATCAATGGAGCAGAGAGAGTTGTAGTTAGCCAGTTAGTACGTTCTCCAAGCTGTTATTATGCAGACTCATTGGATACAAAAACAGGAAAGAAATTGTACACATCAACAGTTATGCCATTAAGAGGAGCATGGTTAGAATATGAAACAGATAATAATGACATATTCTACGTAAGAGTTGATAGAACAAGAAAAATTCCTGTAACTACTCTATTAAGAGCAATTGGACTTGAAAAAGATGACCAAATATTAGCCCTATTTGGAAACGAAACATTGCTTAAAGCAACAATGGAAAAAGATCCAATCAAAACAATGAATGAAGCTTTAATAGAAATATACAAGAAACTAAGACCAGGTGAATTACCAACAGTTGAAGCAGCTCGTACATTATTTGATAGATTATTCTTTGATCCAAAGAGATATGACTTAGCTAAAGTTGGAAGACATAAATTCAATGATAAACTAAGTCTTGCAAAGAGAATAAGAAACCAAGTATCAGCAGAAACAATATCAGATCCAACAACAGGTGAGATATTAGTGGATAAAGACGAGAAAATTTCAGAAGAAATTGCCTGGAAGATTCAAAATCTAGGAATTAATTCAGTAAAAATTAAATGTGGAGATTCATTTATAATAGTTCTAGGAAATGGAACAGTAGATATCAAGAATTATGTGGATATTGATATATCTGATTTACACATAAAAGAATTAGTAAACTATGCTGTATTAAAAGAAATAATGGAAAAAACAGCACCAGAAGATTTACATGAAGAATTAAAAGCAAGAAAAGAAGAATTAGTACCACGTCATATTACTAATGAAGACATAATTGCATCAATAAGCTATTTATTAAATTTATATCATGGATTAGGCAAAATAGACGATATAGATCATTTAGGAAATAGACGTATTAGATGTGTAGGCGAATTGTTACAAAACCAATTTAGAATTGGACTAGCAAGACTAGAAAGAGTTGTTCGTGAAAGAATGACAATACAAGATCTAGATTCAATCACACCACAAGCATTAATTAATACAAAACCAATATCTTCAGCAATTAGAGAATTCTTCGGAAGTTCACAATTATCACAGTTCATGGATCAAACAAACCCATTATCAGAACTAACACATAAAAGAAGAATTTCAGCATTAGGACCTGGAGGATTAACAAGAGAAAGAGCAGGATTCGAAGTAAGAGATATTCACTATACTCATTATGGAAGATTATGCCCAGTTGAATCACCAGAAGGACCTAACATTGGTTTAATTTCAGCTTTATGTTCATTTGCAAGAATTAATGAATATGGATTCATAGAAGCTCCATATAGAAAAGTTGATAAAGAAACAGGAAAAGTTACAGATCAAGTAGATTATCTATCAGCAGATGAAGAAGATAAATATACAATAGGTCAAGCAACAGAACCATTAGACAAAGACAACAGATTTGTAAATAAGAGAATCAAAGTAAGACAAGTAACAGAATTCAAAGAAGTTCCAGCAGAGCAAGTAGACTACATTGAAGTATCACCAAAAGAATTAGTATCAGTAGCAGCAGCAATGATACCATTCTTAGAGCATGATGACGTTAAGCGTTCTCTAATGGGATCAAACATGCAGCGTCAGGCAGTACCTCTATTAAAACCAGAAGCTCCAATAGTTGGAACTGGTATGGAATATAGAGCAGCCAAAGACTCTGGAATAACAGTAACAGCTAAAGAAGATGGAATAGTTGAGAAAGTTACTGGCGATGAGATTCAAATAAGAAATAAGAAAAATGAAGTAACATCATACAAGCTATTAAAATTCAAGAGAACAAATGGTGGAACATGTATTAATCAAAGACCAATAGTACAAGTTGGCGAAAAAATTAAAGCAGGAGACACAATAGCAGATGGACCTGCAACTCAAAATGGAGAGATGGCATTAGGAAGAAACGTACTAATTGCATTCTCAACATGGGAAGGATATAACTTTGAGGATGCTGTTCTTATCAGTGAAAGACTTGTAAAAGAAGATGTATACACATCAATTCATATAGAAGAATACAATTGCGAATGTCGTGATACAAAACTTGGACCAGAAGAAATCACAAGAGATATTCCAAACGTTGGTGAAGATGTATTAAAAGACCTTGATGAAGACGGTATCATTAGAATTGGTGCAGAAGTTAGACCAGGTGATATATTAGTTGGTAAAGTTACTCCAAAAGGAGAAACAGAGCTAACAGCTGAAGAAAGGCTTTTAAGAGCAATTTTTGGTGAAAAATCAAGAGAAGTTAGAGATACATCATTAAGAGTACCACACGGAGAAGCAGGAACAGTAGTAGATGTTAAAATATTTACAAGAGACAATTCAGACGAATTAGGCCCTGGAGTAAATCAAGTAATAAGAGTATATATTGCTACAAAGAGAAAAATCTCAGTAGGTGATAAAATGTCTGGACGTCACGGAAACAAAGGTGTTATATCAAGAATATTACCAGAAGAAGATATGCCTTTCTTACCAGACGGAACACCAGTAGACATAGTATTAAATCCAATGGGTGTACCATCTCGTATGAACCTAGGTCAGGTACTAGAAGTTCACTTAGGAATGGCTGCAAGAGCACTTGGATGGAAAGTTGAAACACCAGTATTTGATGGTGCTAAAGACTGTGAAATTGAAGAGTTATTGAAAGATGCAGGATTAAGAAAAGATGGAAAAACAGTAGTATATGATGGAAGAACAGGAGATCCATTTGATCATCCAATCACAGTAGGTGTTATGTACATGCTAAAATTACACCACTTAGTAGATGATAAGATCCACGCTCGTTCAACAGGACCATACTCATTAGTAACACAACAACCTTTAGGTGGTAAAGCACAATTTGGTGGACAGAGATTTGGTGAAATGGAAGTTTGGGCACTTGAAGCTTACGGTGCAGCATATACATTACAAGAAATGCTTACAACAAAATCAGATGATGTTGTTGGACGTGTAAAGACTTATGAAGCAATCGTAAAAGGTGAAAATATTCCAAAACCAGGAGTACCAGAAGGATTTAAAGTTCTCGTAAAAGAATTACAATCATTAGGACTAGATATCAAACTATTTACAGATAAGGGATCAGAGATAGAATTAAAAGAAAACATCGAAGACGGTGTAGACTTTAACTCAATCAATGACTCAAATGATACAAAACCACAAGAAGCAAACGTTGTAGATGAAAAAGAATTATCAGATGGTTACACAGAAACTGATGGAACAGATGAATCAGAAGAAATAAGCGAGATGGAAAGCGATAGTGATGAACTATTCTCAGATTTAGCTGATGAAACTGATGATGAACTATTATCTTCAGGAGATGATAGTGAATTAGATGATTATTCAAATGATTCTTATGACGATTATGATGAATAAAATTAAGAAAACTTAATAGCCTAAAGTCAAGCTTCTAAGTAGACAACAAAGATTGAAGCAACAGTGCAATACTTAGAAAGCTTAAGACAAGGCAAACAAAATTTATATAGGGGGCTATAATAGTGGACGAATTAGAATATCTAAGCAAAATTCAAGTTGGCTTAGCTTCAGACGAAAGAATAAGAGAATGGTCTAAAGGTGAAGTTAAAAAGCCAGAAACAATTAACTATAGAACACTAAAACCAGAAAAAGATGGACTATTCTGTGAAAGAATATTTGGACCAGTTAAAGACTGGGAATGCCATTGTGGAAAATACAAGAGAATTAGATATAAGGGCGTAGTCTGCGACAGATGTGGAGTAGAAGTTACAAAATCAAAAGTTAGAAGAGAAAGAATGGGACATATTGAATTAGCAGCACCAGTAGCACATATCTGGTACTTCAAAGGAATCCCAAACAGAATAGCATTAATGCTAGACATTTCTCCTAGAGCGGTTGAAAAAGTAGTATATTTTGCATCATACATTGTTACAGATAAAGGAACAAGTGGACTATCAAAATGCCAAGTATTAAACGAAAAAGAATATCATGAAGCTGTTGAAAAATATGGTGAAGGATCATTCAAAGCTGAAATGGGAGCAGAAGCTTTAAGAAAGTTACTAGAAGAAATTGATGTAGTAAAATTAACAGATCAATTAAATAAAGAACTTGAAAAAGCAAGTGAACAAAAAAAAGCAAAGATAATAAAAAGATTAGATACAGTAGAAGCATTCAAAACATCAGGAAATAAACCTGAATGGATGGTAATGAATGTTATACCAGTAATCCCACCAGATTTAAGACCAATGGTACAACTAGATGGTGGAAGATTTGCAACATCAGATTTAAATGACTTATATAGAAGAGTAATCAACAGAAATAACAGATTAAAGAGACTACTAGAATTAGGTGCTCCAGAAATTATTGTAAGAAACGAAAAACGTATGCTACAAGAATCAGTAGATGCACTTATAGATAACGGAAGACGTGGAAGACCAGTAACAGGTGCTGGAGGAAGACCTTTAAAATCATTATCAGATATGTTAAAAGGAAAACAAGGACGTTTCCGTCAAAACTTATTAGGAAAACGTGTTGACTATTCAGGACGTTCAGTTATCGTAGTTGGACCAGAACTTAAGATTTACCAATGTGGTGTTCCAAAGGAAATGGCAGTAGAATTATTTAAACCATTTGTAATGAAAGAATTAGTTGGAAGAGGATTAGCTCACAACATAAAAAATGCAAAGAGAATGGTTGAAAGATTAGATCCAGCTGTATGGGAAGTACTAGAAGATGTAATAAAAGATCATCCAGTAATGTTAAACCGTGCTCCAACTCTACATAGACTAGGAATCCAAGCATTTGAGCCAGTACTAGTAGAAGGTAGAGCAATTAAGTTACACCCATTAGTTTGTACAGCATTCAATGCTGACTTCGATGGTGACCAAATGGCTATTCACTTACCATTATCACCAGAAGCACAGGCAGAAGCAAGATACTTAATGTTATCAACAAACAACTTATTAAAACCAACAGATGGTGCTCCAATCACAGAACCATCACAGGATATGATTTTAGGTGCATACTACTTAACAATGGATGTAGAAGCAGATCCTAATGACACACCAGAAATGGTAGATAGAAAAGGAACAAAAGGAGCAGGAAACTATTTCTCATCAACAGATGAAGCAGAGATGGCTTATGCAAACCATGATGTCGGAGTGCATGCTAAAATACATGTTAGAATGGCTGAATATGATGAAGAAGGAAAAGAAATAAGTCATGGATTTATCACAACAACAGTAGGAAGAATTATATACAATAAAGGAATTCCACAAGATTTAGGATTTGTTGATAGATCTGATCCAAAGAATAAATTCGAGCCAGAGATTGACTTTACAATAGCTAAAAAGCAATTAAAACAAATAATTGGTAGATGTATCGAAGTACATGGATTAGATAGAACAGCAGAATTACTAGATTATATAAAAGCAACTGGATATAAATATTGTACAACTGCCGGAATGACAGTATCAATTGATGACGTTAAAGTGCCAGAAGAAAAGAAAGCTTTATTGGCAGAAGGCCAAGCACAAGTTGACCAAGTAACAAAACAATATGCTCGTGGTTTAATAACAGATAATGAGCGTTATAATAGCGTAATTAAGATATGGGAAGCAACAACAGACAAGGTTGCAAATGCAATGCAAAAGAATTTTGACGATATGAACCCAATATTCATGATGTCAAAATCAGGAGCTCGTGGTAATATAAGCCAGTTAAGACAGGTAGCAGGTATGCGTGGACTTATGGCTAGTACAACAGGTAAAACAGTAGAGATTCCTATTAAATCATCATTCCGTGAAGGACTAGATGCATTAGAATACTTTATTTCTGCCCATGGAGCACGTAAAGGACTTTCTGATACAGCTTTAAGAACAGCCGATTCAGGATACTTAACAAGAAGACTAGTAGATGTATCACAAGATATAATCGTAAGAGAATTAGATTGTGGAACAACTGAAGGTCTTGAAGTATATGCAATCAAAGACGGAAATCAAGTAATTGAAAGCCTACAAGAAAGATTGATAGGAAGATATCCATTAAATGATATCAAAAATCCAACAACAGGTGAGATATTATGCGATAAAGACACAATGATTAGTGAAAAAGTTGCTAACAAAATAGTAGATTTAGGAATTGAAAGAGTAACAGTTAGATCACCATTAAACTGTAAAACACAACATGGTGTTTGTGCAAAATGCTATGGCATGAGTATGGCAACAAGAGGAAAGATTAACATAGGTGAACCTATTGGAACAATTGCAGCTCAATCAATTGGTGAGCCAGGTACACAGCTTACAATGAGAACAATTCACTCAGGTGGTGTAGCAGGTGTAGCTGATATTACACAGGGTCTTCCTAGAGTTGAGGAGCTATTCGAAGCTCGTAAACCAAAGGGATTAGCAATAATCACTGAAATTGCAGGAAAAGTAACAATTACAGAAGAAAAGAAAAAGAAACAGGTAACTGTTACATCAAATGACAATAGCAAAACATATTCAATACCATTTGGATCAAAAGTATGTGTTCAAGAAGGCCAAGAGATTGGAGTAGGAGATCCATTAACAGAAGGATCAATCAATCCAAATGAAATTCTTGCAATAAAAGGACCAGAAGGAGTTCATGAATATTTAGTTCAAGAAATCCAGAAAGTTTATAGAAATCAGGGTGTTGATATTAATGATAAACACATTGAAGTTATAGCAAGACAAATGCTTAAGAGAGTAAGAATTGAAGACTCTGGAGATAGCAAACTACTACCAGGATCATTAATAGATATGAATGAACTAGAAGTAATAAACAAAGAACTTGAAGAACAAGGAAAGAAACCAGCTTCAGGAAAGAGAATATTACTAGGAATCACAAAAGCATCACTTGCAACAGAAAGCTTCTTATCAGCAGCATCATTCCAGGAAACTACAAAAGTATTAACAGAGGCAGCTATCAAAGGTAAAGAAGATAACCTAATTGGATTAAAAGAAAACGTAATCATAGGAAAACTTATCCCAGCTGGAACAGGTATGGCAAGATATCAAAATACTCACATTAATACAGAAGAGGTAGAAGAAGATACAGCTAATGATGTAAAATTATATCATGCCGATGATGAAGACGAAAATAAACAATAAAATATAAAAACTGTTAGATTTTTATCTAACAGTTTATTTTAATTTTGAAGTATTTTTTTAATTTCTTTATGAAGAAAAGGCTTGTACTCTTTAATTGGTAAAGGTTCACTATATAAAATAGAAGTAAAGCAAGTACTACTAACAAGCTCAATAATCATAAATAAAGAAACCTGAGGATTATCTAATTTTATATTATTTTCTTCTACCCCAGTTAAAAACAAACTAACCAAACCATCTTCTTCGGCTTCTTCTCTTGAATATAACTCAAGTATAGTTTTATTGAAAACTCCCCAAGCCAAATCCTTTGCAATAAACTGAATTAATATAGGATCTTTTACAAGTTCATCAATAACATAATCAACAATATATATAATCTGATCGACAAAATCAGTAACTTTATTTTTATTAAGAGAATTAAGTGCATCATTAAAAAGCTTCTTCGATTTCTTCATAATAAGAATATCGTGAAGTTCATATTTATCTTTAAAATAAAGATAGAAAGTGCCTTTGGCAACATTAGCTTTATTAACAATATCCTGAATAGAAGTATTTTTAAGTCCTTTAGTAGTAAATAATTTAAATCCTTCATCAAGAAGTCTTTCTTCTTTATTATCTTTATACGTTTTAGTTTCTTTAATTTCATTACAATTTTTATTATTTCGATTAGATAAATTTTTAATAATATTCATAAATGTCTCCTCATAAATATATTATTGCACAAAAATGACCAAAGGTCAACTTTTTTTATAAAAAGTATTGACCAATGGTCAGAAAAGTAATATAATATAAAATGACCGTTGGTCATAAACCGACAATAAGAGAATAACAAAAGGAGGCTCAAATGCAAAAATTTGGCGAATTTATATGTAAACATAAGAAAATAATACTAATCATAGCTCTTATATTGCTTATTCCATCTGTAATTGGAATGAAAGCAACAAAAATAAACTATGACATATTAATGTATCTACCAGATGATATTGAAACAGTGCAAGGAGAAAGCATATTAGCACAAGACTTTAAGATGGGTGCGTTCTCAATGATAACTGTTGACAATATGAAAACGAAAGATATATTGAAATTAGAAGATAAACTAAAGAAAATAGGAAATGTAGAGAAAGTTGTAAGCATTGCAGATGTAATAGGAACTGATATTCCAGAAGATGTACTACCAGATGAGATAAAAGATAAACTATATAAAGATGGAAGTACAATAATATTAGCAACATTTAAAGACTCAATATCAGATGAAGAAACATTAAACACAGTAGAAGAAATAAGAAAAGTAACAGATGGACAATGTAAAATTGGTGGAATGACAGCAACAACACTTGATACAAAAGAAGTATCAAACTCAGAAGTAATAGTATACATAGTAATAGCAGTAATACTATGCTTAGTAATATTAGAGATAGCACTTGATTCATACCTAATTCCAGTATTATTACTAGGAAATATAGGAATAGCAATATTGTATAATATGGGAAGCAATATATTGCTAGGACAGATATCATATATTACAAAAGCAATAAGTGCAGTATTACAATTAGGTGTAACAATGGATTTTGCTATATTCTTATATCATAGTTACAAAGCAGAAAAAGAGGAGGCAAATAACAATGATGAAGCAATGAGCAAAGCAATAACATCAACTCTAGTATCTGTATTAGGGAGTGCTACAACAACAATTGCTGGATTCTTAGCATTATGTAGCATGAACCTAACATTAGGGAGAGATATAGGATTGGTAATGGCTAAAGGTGTATTAATTGGATTAATATGTGCAGTTACAATATTACCAGCAGCAATACTAATGTTTGACAAAGCAATAGAAAAAACAAGACATAAAGAAATCTTACCAAAATTCACAAAAGTAAGAGATTTTAGTATAAAACATTATAAAGCAATAATAGTAGTATTCTTGATAATATTACCATTTGCAGTATATGGATATACACATACAGAAAATTATTACAACCTAGACAAATCATTACCAAACACATTACAAGGTGTTCAAGCAAATAATGAATTAAAAGAAAAATTTGGAATTGTATCAACAGAATTAGTACTAGTTGACAAAGATATGCCAGATTATAAAGTAAATCAGATGTTAGATGAAATAAACAATCTAGACGGAATGGATATGACATTATCTTATGCAAGCATAAGCAAAGGACAGATACCTAAAGAAATATTACCAGATGAGATAAAGAGTATCTTCCAAAGTGATAAATATCAAATGATAATAATAAGTTCAAAATATGAATTAGCAACAAATGAGCTAAATGATCAAGTAGAAAAAGTAAAAGAGATAGTAAAGAGATATGACAGCAATGCCTTACTAGCAGGTGAAGGACCATTAATGACAGACTTAGTAGAAATAAGTGATCATGACTTTAATAGTGTAAATTCATCATCAATAGGAATCATATTTATATTAATGATAATAACATTAAAATCAATATCATTACCATTTATATTATTAGCAGCAATCGAATTTGCAATATTTATCAACATGGGTATACCAGCATACACAAATACAGTATTACCATTTGTTGCATCAATAGTAATTGGAACAATACAATTAGGAGCAACAATAGACTATGCAATATTAATAACAACAAAATATAAGGGACTAAGAAAAGAAGGAAAAGACAAGAAAGAGGCAGTATCAGAAGCACTAGGAACCTCAATAAGCTCAATAGTTGTAAGTGCACTTTGCTTCTTCGGAGCAACATTTGGAGTAGGAGCATATTCAAAGATAGAAATGATAAGCTCACTATGTACTCTAATGTCAAGAGGAGCAATAATAAGTATGGTAACAGTAGTAACTGTATTACCAGCATTCCTACTAGTATTTGATAAATTAATATGCAAAACTACAATTGGAATGAAGAATGAAAATAAAGTTAATTAAAGAAAGGATAAGAAAATGAAAAATAATAGAAAAATCGTTTCAGCACTTTTAATAGGAACAATGTGCATGACAACAATGCCTGTATTTGCTAATACAAAAGATGAAACTGTATATACAAAATTAAATAATAACAGTGAATCATATAGTACAATAGTAAGCGACAAATTATCTAATGACAACAATGATGAATTTCTTAAAGATATCACAGATTTATTAAATCTAGAGAACACAAAAGGAGATGAGAAATTTAGTCAAGATGGTGAAAACATTACATGGGAAGCACAAGGAAAAAACATACAATATAGAGGAGAAACCAATAAAAGCTTACCAGTTACATGTCATATAAAATATGAGCTAGATGGAAATGAAGTAGAAGCAAAGGATATAATAGGAAAAACAGGAAAAGTAAAGATAACATTAGAATATACTAACAATGAAGTTCATACAGTAAAAGTAAATGGAAAAAATGTGAAAATGTATACACCATTTGTAGTAGTTGCAGGAACAATATTTGACAATACAGAAAATTCAAACATAAAAATTTCATCAGGAAAAGTAATTGAAAATGGAAACAAAACTATTGCAATAGGATTAGCAGTACCAGGAATGCAAGAAAGCTTAGGAATATCAAGTGATAAATTTAATATCCCAAGCAATATAGAATTTGAAATGGATGCAAAAGATTTTGAAATGAATAACATAGTAGCTTTTGCAACACCAAAATTATTAGAAACAGAAGACTTAAAAATGTTTGATGAACTAGACAAAATATACAGTCAAGTAAATACATTACAATCATCAAGCAGACAATTAGTTGATGGAGCAAATCAAGTAAAAGACGGAGCAAAACAATTAGATGAAGGAGCTAATACATTAAAATCAGGAATTAGTGTTGCATATAATGGTGCAAGTACAATAAAAACAGCAGTAGCAAAATCAACAAATAGTTTATTAAATGATAGATCAGATGCACTTAACTTAAAAACATTAGAATCAATTGGTGTATCTGCATCAAAAACAGCACTAGCTACAATCAGCTCTCAATCAGAAGCAATAGGAAGTTCAGCAAAAGAGCAAGCTACAGAAACAATAAAAAAACAATTAAGTTCAATAGGAACTTCAGCAAAGGAACAAGCACAAGCAACGATAAAAGAACAATTAAGTTCAATAGGAACTTCAGCAAAGAAACAAGCTACAGAATCAATAAAAGAGCAATTAAGCTCTATTGGAAAACAAGCAGAAACAGAAGCTGCAAATGTACAATTAACAGATAAGCAAATAGCTGGAATAAAAGCACAAGTAAAAGCCAATCTAGAAAAAGACAGTAACTACATTGCAATGTCAGAAGATATGCAAGCAATAGTTTTACAATATTCACAAGCATCAGCTGTATCAGCAGCAAAAAGTACAGTTACAATAACTGCAAAACAAGTAGCAAATAAAACAGCACAAAGCACAGCAATGCAAGTAGCAGGAAGCGTTGCAGAACAAACAGCACAGAATGCAGTAATGCAAGTAGCAGGAAACATTGCAGAACAAACAACACAAAGCACAGCAATCCAAGTAGCAGGAAGCGTTGCAGAACAAATAGCACAAAGCACAGCAATGCAAGTAGCACAAAGTGTTGCAAACCAAACTGCTAAAACAGTAGCTGGAACAGTTGCAAATCAAGTAAAAGGAGCAGCTTTATCACAAGTTGCAAGCCAAATGAGTTCATTAACAGAGGGTTTAACAGAATTAACATCAGGATTAGCACAACTAAATGAAGGTGCTGGAACATTAACAGAAGGAACAAGCACTTTAGCAGATGGAAGTAACACCTTAGCAGAAGGAATGAACAAATTTGATCAAGAAGGAATAGAAAAGATTGCAAACTACATTAATGGAGATGTAAAAGATCTAACTTCAAGATTAGAAGCATTAAAGAAATTATCAGAAGAATATAAAACATTCACTAAAATAAATGATGGTGACAAAGGATCTGTAAAATTTATAATGATAACAGATAGTTTGAAAAAAGAAAATTACACTCAAAACACACAATCAAATGAAAATGCACAAAATACAGTAAATGAATCAAGTCGCACAAACAAAGAAAACGAAACAAGCGGAAAAAAATAAAAATAATCTATTTACAAATAAAAAAATTATATGTATAAGCTTATTATATAAAAATAAAGGAGGATACAAATGAATAAAGCAGGAAAAGTAATTCTAATAATATTCACAATAGCAATCATATTATTATTAGGAATCGAAACAGGAATACTTATATCAATAAGACAAAATCCAGCAGAATCAACAGACGAATCAGTTAATACTGTAAGGCCAAAGGTAGAAAACACTATCAAAAATGAAACTGTAAATACAATAAAAGAAAGTGAAAATACAACAAAAGCAGACAACGCAACAGTAAAAGTTGAAACAATAGATACAGTTGAGTTGATAAAATCAGCTATGAAAAAACACATAGAAGAACATGAAAAATCTAGTGGAGCTAAATTATCTGATTATAAGATTGGACGAATAATTATATGTGATGATAATGAAAAACAATCAATACTAAATATGGATGAAGGAGCTACATACCAAAAAGATGATATATTTGCTTATGTAAATTATTCCGTAAAACCTGCAAATGAAAATAGCAAAGAAAGATGGAGTGCAGGAAATGGAACAGCAAATGGAGAATGGATAGAAAATAAAATTGTTTGTGTAAGAGTTCGTGGAACTGATGTTAAAATAGGCGGAACAGGCTGGTAAAAGATAATAAGACCTCAAATGGTCTTATTTTTTTACTCTTCAAAAGAAAAATATGGAATTCACAAAAAATTGACAAAATCCCATAAAAATAGTAAAATATACATTGTATAATTGCCTAAATTGATTATACAAGATAGGGGAATAATATGCCGAGTGGAAATAGTATAAACTCAGAAAAATTTATATCCAGAACAATGATATATTTAATAATAATAGCAGTATTATTATTATCAATATGTATATATAACTACAGACTAATACCAGTTGCAGTAGCAATATATACATTATTAATCATATACACAAATTGGACTAATAAAAAAAGAAAAGCAGAATTATCAGACCAATTAAGAGACTTAACACTAAATGTAAATAATACAGCAAAAACTACATTAATCAACTCTCCATTTCCATTGGTAATGATTGAGACAACAGGAAATATAATATGGAAAAGTGAAAAATTTGTAAATGAATTTGCCAATATAGATATAAATCAAGAGCTAAACGAAATTTTAAAAGAAATAAAAATAACAATAGAAAATTCAGAAAAAAAAGAAAAAGGCAATATAAACACAAACGTACAGATTAATGGAAGAGACTATAATATATTAGGTTCATATGTAAAGTCACACAAAATAAAAAGAAATAAAGAACAAGAATATACAACAATGTTATACTTCATTGACGAAACATATACAAAAAAATTAGAGAAAAAAGCCGAAGATGAAGACATTTGTATAGGAATCATAATGATTGATAATTATGAAGAAATAAGTCAGAGAATATCAACAGAATTTAAACCTCAACTAATAGCTCAAGTAGAAAAATATATATACGAATGGGCGTCAAAATACAATGCACTAATATTAAAATCAGATAGAGATACATTTTATTGCGTTATAGAACAGAAATATTTAAAACAAGCAGAAAATGATAAAATGACAATATTAGATGAAATAAAAAATATAGAGATTCCAGAAATAGTACAGCCAACATTAAGTATTGCATTTTCAGATGACGGAAAAACTAATAGCGAGAAAGCAGATTCAACAAGAGCAGTAATAGATATAGCATTAGGAAGAGGCGGAGATCAAGCAATAATAAAAATGGATGGAAGATACGAATTCTTTGGTGGAAGGACACAAGAAGTAGAAAAAAGAACAAAAGTAAAAGCAAGAATGGTATCACATGCATTAAAAGAATTGATACAAGCTTCAGACAATGTAATAATCATGGGACACATGAATGGTGACATGGACTCAATTGGCTCATCAATGGGAGTATATCGTTTATCAAAAACATTAGGAAAAGAAGCTAAAATAATAAATGAAACAACAGGAATAGGATTAGAAAAATTCTTAGAAACAGCTAAGAAAACAGAAGAATATGCAGATTGCTTTATAACAAGACAAGAAGCAGGTTCAAAAATAAAACCAAATACATTATTAGTTGTAACAGATACAAACAAAAAGAACTATGTAGAAGCACCAGAATTATTAGAACAAATATCAAAAATAGTTGTAATAGATCACCATAGAAGAAGCACAGACTACATTGAAAATGCAATATTAACATTCCACGAGGTATATGCTTCATCAGCATCAGAATTAGTTACAGAAATATTAGAATATTCACAAGCAGATATCAAGTTAACGCAGCTAGAAATAGAAGCGCTATATGCTGGAATTATGTTAGACACAAAGAATTTTACATTTAAAACAGGTGTAAGAACATTTGAAGCAGCAGCATATTTAAGAAAATGTGGAGTAGATATCATAAAAGTAAAGAAATGGTTCCAAAGTGATTTAGAAACATATCAAACAATATCGAACATAGTATCAAAATCAGAAATAATAAATGGAAATATAGCAATATCAATATATGACCAAGCAGACGAAAATGCCAACATAATAGCAGCTAAGGCAGCAGATGAGCTACTTACAATAGGCGGAATTACAGCATCATTTGTACTAGGAAAAATAGATGACAAAGTATATATAAGTGGAAGATCAATAGGTGATATAAATGTACAAATAATACTAGAAAAGCTTGGCGGAGGCGGACATATAACATTAGCAGGAGCACAACTAGAGAACATAAGCTTAGAAGATGCAAAGCAAGAGTTGATTAATAGAATCAATGAATACTTTTTTGAAAATGAGAACTAACAAGAAAGGAGAACTTAAATGAAAGTAATCTTATTAGAAAATGTAAAAGGCGTAGGAAAAAAAGATGAGATAATCAATGCAAATGATGGATATGCACGTAATTTCTTATTTCCTAAGAACTTAGCAATAGAGGCAAATAGCACAAATTTGTCAAAATTAAAATCTAAACAAGATTCAGCATCATTCAAAAAAAGTGAAGAAAAAAAGAATGCTGAAGAAATGAAAGAAAAACTTAGCAAAATAGTATTAAAAATAAACGTAAAAGCTGGAGAAAACGGAAAGATATTCGGCGGAGTTACAGCAAAAGAAATATCAGAGCAATTAAAAAAACAATACAACTATAACATAGATAAAAAGAAAATTGATATAAAAGAAACAATAAAAACAATAGGAATGTTTACAATAGACCTAAAACTATTTGAAGGTGTCGTTGGAAAATTAAAAATACATATAATTGGAGAATAATCTATAAATAATATGCAAAAGGAGGCTTTGAATATGGAACTTGGAAAAGTACCACCACATGACGATGAAGCTGAACAAGCTGTGTTAGGAAGTATGCTAACAGATAAAGATGCAGTTGTAGCAGCAATAGAGACATTAAAGCCAGGAGACTTTTATCGTAACGACAATATGACAATATATGAAGCAGTGATGACGATATATGGTAAAGGAGAACCAATTGATATAATTACATTAAAAGATGAACTAACATCAATGGGAAAATTAGAAGCAGTTGGAGGACTAGAATATCTAGCAAGCCTGCCAGACAAAGTGCCAACTACTGCAAACGTTGATAAGTATGTAAAAATAGTAGAAGAGAAATCTCTACTAAGAGGATTAATAAAAACAGCAAATGAACTAATAGAACTAGGATATAGCCAAAATGAAGAAATAGAAACCATCATGGATGGAGCAGAAAAAAAGATTTTTGATATAATGCAAAGAAAATCACAAAAAGGCTATGAATCTATAAAAGATATATTAGTAGATTCATTTACAGAGTTACAAGAATTATATAATAAGAAACAACATATAACAGGTGTAGCAACAGGATTTGCAGACTTAGACAATAAAACAGCAGGCTTTCATAAATCAGAACTAATACTAATTGCTGCAAGACCAGCTATGGGAAAAACAGCATTTGCACTAAATATAGCAACAAATGCAGCAGTGGGAAATAATACACCAGTAGTAGTGTTCAGCCTTGAAATGTCAAAAGAACAGTGTGCAAACAGAATATTATGCGCACAAGCAATGGTAGACAGTGGAAAAGTACAAAGAGGAGATATAACAGACGAAGAATGGTCGAAACTTGCAATAGCGTCAGGTGAATTATCAGAATCAGCTGGAATATTTATAGATGACACACCAGGTATCACAGTATCAGAAATACGTGCAAAATGTAGAAAATTAAAATTAGAAAAAAATATAGGATTAATAGTAATAGACTATTTGCAGCTAATAAATGGAAGTGGAAAAGCAAGTAGCCGTGAACAAGAAATTGCAGAAATCAGTAGATCATTAAAAATCCTAGCAAAAGAAATAGATGTACCAGTAATAGCACTATCACAGCTATCACGTGCTCCAGAAGCTAGACCAGATCATAGACCTATGCTACAGGATTTACGTGAATCAGGATCAATAGAGCAAGATGCCGATATGGTATTATTCATATATAGAGATGATTATTATAATCCACAAGGCGAACAAACCAATATAGCAGAAATAATAATAGCCAAAAACAGAAGTGGTTCAACAGGACCAGTAGAATTATTATGGATGCCAAATTATACAAAGTTTGTAAACTTATTAAGAAACTAATAAATAAAGGAAAGAAAAATGGCTCAAAGACTAGATATAGTTGAGGAAAAATTTCTTAACACAATAAAAAAAGAAAAGTTGATAGAAAAGGGAGATGTAATAGTAGTAGGGGTCTCTGGAGGCCCAGACTCTATTACTCTTTTAACATGTTTAAATAAATATAAATCAAAATTAGGATGTAAAATAATCTGTGCTCACATAAATCATCTAATAAGAGAAGATTCCACAGAAGACGAACAATTTGTGGAAAACGTCTGCAAGAAAATGGCTATACCTTTTTATGCAAAAAGAGTAAAAGTAGAAGAATTAGCAAAAATAAATAAAAAAGGAACAGAAGAAACCGGTAGAAAAGTCAGATATGATTTTTTTAACGAAATTTGTAAAAAAGAAAATGCAAATAAAATAGCAATAGCACATAATCAAAATGATAATGCAGAAACGATGATATTAAATCTTGTAAGAGGCTGTGGAATGCAAGGATTAGAAGGAATACAACCTAGTGAATATGGAAAATATATACGACCATTAATCTATGTATCAAGAAAAGAAATAGAACAATATTGTGAAAAAAATCAATTACATCCACGAATAGACAGCACAAATAAGGAAAACATATATAAAAGAAACATAATTAGAAACATAATAATGCCAGAACTAAGAAAATTAAATCCTAATATAGAAGAAAGTTTAAGCAGAACATCAATATTAGCAAAAGAAAATAATGAATTTGTAGAACAATATGCTAAAAAAGAATATGAATCGATAGAAAGCAAAAAAAATTCAAATGAAGTAGAAATTGATTTAAAAAAATTTAATCAAGAAAATATTTCAATAAAGCAAATTATAATAAGAACAGCAATAGAAAAACTTACGGGTACAACGAGAAACATATCAAAAAGCTATATTGATAATATAATTTCGATGGCAAATAATAATATTGGTGGAAAACATATAGAATTTAACAAAATACAAGTGGGAGTAACAAAAGGTAAGATAATTTTTGCTAAAAAAGAACAATAAAAAATAAATAAAATATTTTTTAGAACGTCAAGGCATATATCCGTAAGAAAAGCCTTGATATATCAAGACTTGAGAGAAAAAAGTTATAAAAAAACACTTGCATAAACAAAATAGATGTGATACTCTAATTTTGATAGAATACAATAATAAGGGGATAAAACAGGGAGGAATAGAGTTGAAAAACGGAATAAAAACATTAGCAATTTGGTTAGTAATAGGAGTCATAATATTATTTGTTGTACCAGCTGTATTAGATGGGACTAACAAACAAATGACATATTCAGAATTACTATCAAAAATAGAAGCAGGAGAAGTAACAGACATAAGCATAAGTTATGATGGAGATTCAGCAAAAGTAAAATTAAAAGACGATAATAGTATAAAAAATGTTAATCTACCAGGAATCATTAATTTATTAGATAATTTAAATGATTCAATGAAAGAAAACAATGTAAATGTATTTAGAGAAGATGAATCATTTCTTGCAACAGTAGGAGACTGGATATTACCAGTAACATCAATAGTAATGTTATTTGTTTTAATGATGTTATTCTTAGGTGGAAACCAAGCAGGACAAAAAGGAACAATGACATTTGGAAAAAGTAGAGCAAGATTATTAAATGGAAATGATAAAAATAAAATAACATTTGATGATGTTGCAGGAATAGATGAAGAAAAAGAAGAACTTCAAGAAATAGTAGAATTTCTAAAAAATCCAAAGAAGTTTACAGACATGGGAGCAAGAATACCCAAAGGAGTATTATTAGTAGGCCAACCAGGTACAGGAAAAACATTACTAGCAAAGGCTGTAGCAGGAGAAGCAGGAGTACCATTCTTCATAATAAGTGGATCAGATTTTGTTGAAATGTTTGTAGGTGTAGGAGCATCAAGAGTAAGGGATTTATTCGAAGAAGCAAAAAGGAATGCACCATGTATCATATTTATAGATGAAATAGATGCAGTAGGACGTCAAAGAGGAGCCGGACTTGGTGGAGGACATGATGAAAGAGAACAAACTCTAAATCAAATGTTAGTTGAAATGGATGGATTCTCTGCAAACGAAGGAGTAATAGTATTAGCAGCAACTAACAGACCAGACGTATTAGACAAAGCTTTATTAAGACCAGGAAGATTTGATAGACAAATAGTAGTACCAGCACCAGACGTAAAAGCAAGAGAACAAATATTAGAAGTACACAGTAAAAAGAAGAAGTTGGCAGAAGATGTTGACTTAAAAGTAATAGCAAAAAATACATCAGGTTTCACTGGTGCAGACTTAGAAAATTTATTAAATGAAGCAGCATTATTGACAGCAAGAAGAGATAAACAAGAAATTGGTGAAAAAGAAATAGAAGATGCAATGATAAAAGTCACAATGGGACCAGAAAAAAAGACAAGAGTAAGAAGCAACAAAGAAAAGAGATTAGTTGCATATCATGAAGCAGGTCACGCAGTAGTAAGTAAATTCTTACCAACACAAGACCCAGTACACGAAATATCAATAATACCAAGAGGAATGGCTGGAGGATACACAATGTATAGACCAGCTGAAGATAAATCTTTCATATCAAAAACAGAAATGGAAGAAAACATCGTATCATTACTAGGAGGAAGAGTATCAGAACAACTAGTATTAGGAGACATATCAACAGGAGCAAGTAATGATATAGAAAGAGCAACACAAATAGCAAAATCAATGTGTACAAAATACGGAATGAGCGATAGAATAGGAACAATAACATTAGGCTCAAGCCAAGACGAAGTATTCCTAGGAAGAGATTTTGCACAAGAAAAATCATATTCAGAAGAAACAGCAGGAATAATTGATGAAGAAATAAAAAACATCATAGATCATGCTTATGAAGAGGCAAAATCTATATTAAGCAAAAATAGAGACAAATTAGACAAAGTAGCAGCTGTTTTAATAGAAAAAGAAAAAATAACAGGAGATGAATTTGACCAAATATTTGCAGAAAACTAAATAAAAATAAAACTCTCAATGTAAAAATAAACATTGAGAGTTTTTACATAACTACTATTGATTTTTCTACCAAACTAATGTAAAATTATATATGATAAAAAGGGATAAAATTATTCAAAAAAGGATAAAAAATGGGAAAAGGAAAAATTATACCTATAAATAAAAAAGCTAAAGAGGATAACAGAATACAGAAAACAGTAAAAGTATCAATAAAAAGACTAAAAGGATTCTTGGTATTCATATTTATAGTATTTATAGCATTAGTAGCAAGAATAGGAGCAATACAATTTATAGATGGAACATGGCTAAAAGAACGAGCGTATAGTCAATCAACATCAAGTACAGTAGTAAGTGCAAAAAGAGGAACGATATATGACAGCAATGGAAAAGCACTAGCAATAAGTGCTGAAGTTGATACGGTTTCAGTAAATCCAGAATATCTGGTTGTAAAAGAAAAAGGTGAAGTCAATCAAGAAAAAACACAAGAACTAAGAGAGAAAATGGCACAAAAATTTGCAGAAATATTCTCACTAGAATATGATGATGTACTAAAAAAACTAAATAGTTCTAGAAGTGTCGAAACAATAGCATCAAAAGTAGAAACAGATAAAGTAACAACTTTAAAAGCATGGCTAAAAGAAAACAAAATATCATCAGGTGTAAACATTGATGAAGACGTAAAAAGATATTATCCGTATAATAATTTAGCATCTAATTTAATAGGATTTTGCGGAACAAATAACCAAGGACTAGACGGAATAGAATTAAGCTATGATGATGAACTAAAAGGAACAAATGGAAAACTAATAACAGCAATATCAGTAATACAAACAGCAATTCCAGACCAAAATGAGCAATATATTGCACCTGAAAATGGAAGCAATATATATCTTACAATAGACTCAAATATACAAACAATAGTAGAAAAATATTTAAAACAAGCAGTTGAAGAAAATAACTGCCAAAGAGGTGGAAATGCAATTGCAGTGAACCCTGAAAATGGAGAAATATTAGCAATGGCAACATACCCAGATTATAACTTAAATGATCCATACACTCCAAATGAATCACTAAGCAAAGGATGGGACAAACTATCATCACAAGAGCAAAGCAATAAATTATATTCAATGTGGAGAAATAGAGCAGTACTTGATACTTATGAACCAGGTTCAACATTCAAAATAATAGCAGCATCAATTGGACTTGAAGAAAAAATAGTAGAAACAGACACAGCAGGAGATTTTTACTGTGGAGGTTCAGAAACAGTATCAGGAACAAGAATAAGTTGTGCTAATAGATCAGGGCATGGTTCACAATCATTAAGAAATGCACTTGAAAATTCTTGTAACCCAGCATTAATCCAACTCGGACAAAGAATAGGAGTATCAACATTTTATAAATACTTAGATGCTTTTGGATTTTTCGAAAAAACAGGAATTGACTTACCAAGTGAAGGAACAAGCAGCTTCTGGAAAGAAAAAAATGTAGGTCCAGTAGAGCTTGCAACAATGTCATTTGGACAAAGATTTACAATAACACCAATGCAGTTGGTAAAAGCAGCTGCAGCAATAGCAAATGAAGGAAAACTAGTAACACCACATGTTGTAAAGGAAATAGAAAATCCTGATACAGGAACAGTAAAAACAATTCAGACAAATGAAGAAAGACAAGTAATATCCGAAGATACAGCAAACAAAATAAAAGATATGATGAAATCAGTTGTAGAAACTGGTGGAGGAAAATATGCACAAGTTAAAGGCTATGAAATTGGAGGAAAAACAGGAACATCAGAAGCAGATCCAAATCACCCAGAAAACGGATATGTAGCATCATTCCTAGCAATAGCACCAGTAGATAATACAAAAATAGTATTACTATTAACATTATATGCACCAAAAGTTAGGAACTATTATGGAGGATCAATAGCAGCACCAGCGGTATCACAAATGTTATCAGAAATATTACCATATTTAGATATTCCTTCTAATAATTCAGACGAAGGAAATGTAGAATTAGTAAGCGTGCCAAATGTAACAAATAAAACAATAGCAGAAGCACAAAAAATATTAAAAGCAGCAGGACTAGAATATAGCAGCGTAGGAGACGCTGATAATATAGTATCAGAACAAGTTCCAAAGAGTGGAACACAACTTCAAAAAAACGGAATAGTAAAAATATATGCAGAAGGAAAAGACGAAAGGGTTTCACAAACTGTACCAGATTTAAAAGGAGTAAGCTTAGCACAAGCAAAAGTAATGCTAAAGGCACGAAACCTTAACATATCAAGCAAAGGAACTGGAATAGTAATTGCACAAGATCCTAAAGCAGGAACATCAGTAGATGAAGGAACAGTTATAAATGTAACACTACAAGAAGCAACAACATCAGGTCAGCATTAATAAAAAATACAAGGAGGACTAATGAACCTATTACAAGAAACCAAATACATAATGGACAAATATGATGTACATCCCAATAAACGACTAGGACAAAACTTCTTATTTGATGAAAATGCACTAAACCAAATAGCTGAAAACGTAACTAAAGAAGACACAATAATAGAAATAGGACCAGGACTAGGAACATTAACTGCTATACTTGCAGAAAAAGCAAAAAAAGTAATAGCAATCGAATTAGATCCTAAAATGTATAACATAATAAAAGAAAGATTTATAGCGTATAACAATATAGAGATAATTAACGAAGATGTATTAAAAGTTGATATAAGTAAATTAGCTCCAAAAGCAAAAGTTGTAGCAAATTTGCCATATTATATAACAACATCAATAATAACTAACTTATTAAAAACAGATATACAAGATATAACGATACTAATCCAGAAAGAAGTAGCACAAAGAATATGTGCTATGCCAGGAGATAAAGAAGCAGGAGCAATTACGTATTTTGTAAATTATTATGCAGATGCACACATAATAGGAAATGTATCAAAAGAATCATTTATACCAAATCCAGAAGTAGAATCTAGCATAGTAAATATACAAAAGCTAGACAAACCACGAGTACAAGTAAAAGATGAAAAATTATTTTTTGAAATAATAAAAACTAATTTTACAAAAAGAAGAAAGACTATATTAAACTCATTATCAACAATAGCAAATAAAAATGAATTAGAACAAATATTAACAAAACTAGGAATATCATTAAACGAAAGAGGAGAAAATCTAAGTCTAGAACAATATGCAGAAATTGCAAATGCACTATCAAGATAAGAAAGGAGGAACACTGTTATAAATGAATCAAATATTAGTATCAAAAAAAGTATATGTAACTAAGGAAATGAGAAGAAAGCAAAAAATTTATAGAGCATTATATATTATATCAGTTATAACAGTGCTAATCTTAGTAGTATATTACATATATGCAGAAAAAAACAGAGATGATCAAGAAGGATTATCTCATGAAATACTAGCACAGATAAATTCAGATAACACAACTGTCTCAGAAAAAACAATAGTAGTTGCACTTGATAATAATAATGATGACTCAGAAGTAATACCAATAGAAGAAACACAACCAACAGCAAATGAAACAATAAATGAAGTAACAACAAGTAATGGAATCTACACAGCTGAGGCGGTCTTTACTTATTCAAAATTAGGAATAAGTTATCCTGTATTATCAGAAGAGTCAGATGAACTATTAAAAGTATCACTATGCAAATACTGGGGACCTAAACCAAATGAAGTAGGAAACTACTGCATTGTAGGACATAATTATAAAAGTGGTAAAATGTTTGGAAAGCTAAGCCAATCAGCAATAGGAGATCAAGTTACATTAAAAGATATAAGTACTGGAACAATTGTAACATATTCTATTTACAATAGATATGTAGTAAAACCAACAGATGTAAGCTGTACATCGCAAAGAACAAATGGCAAAAGAGAACTAACTTTAATAACATGTACCAATTATGGTCAAGAAAGATTAGTAGTAAAAGCAAGAGAAATATAAAATAAAAATGAAGATTTTTGAAAAAATGATTTTTTGAAAATCTTCATTTTTTATTTATTTTTTAAAACAAATGTAACATAAATGTTAAATACAAAATAAAGCCTGGTAAATAGCATAAAACGACCAAGAGTGACATAATGATACAAAAAAGAATAAAAACAAGAAAACACTGAAACTATTGAAAATACTATAATTACAACAAAAGATAAACATAATGAATACACATATATTATTTTTGATAAACTATTGACGAAAACACTTTTATGATGTAATATGTGTTTGCAAAACAAAGAGAAGAAGATTACATAAAAATGAATAAAACAAAAAAATCATTTTTGAAAAATCTTTAAAAATCTCTTAACAAAATAGGAGGGACAAAATGAAAGTAGTAAAAAGAGATGGAAGAGTTGTTGATTTTGATAGATCAAAGATAGTAACAGCAATCCAAAAAGCAAATGCAGAAGTAAGACCAAAGGAAAGAGCTAATAAAGAGGAAGTAAAAAGTGTTATAGAATATATTGAATCTCTTGATAAAAAGAGAATATTAGTCGAAGACATTCAAGATATAATTGAAGAACAACTAATGGCAATTGGCAAATATGAATTAGCCAAGAAATATATAGTATATCGTTATACAAGAGCATTAGTTAGAAAAAGTAACACAACAGATGAATCAATATTGAAACTAATAAAAAATGAAAATAAAGAATTAGCAGAAGAGAACTCTAACAAAAACACAATGTTAGCCTCAACACAAAGAGATTACATAGCTGGAGAAGTTTCAAGAGATTTAACAAGAAGAATATTACTTCCAGAAAAAATATCAAAAGCAAATGACGAAGGAATATTACACTTCCATGATGCAGACTACTTTATACAACCAATATTTAATTGCTGTTTAATTAACATAGGAGATATGCTTGACAATGGAACAGTAATGAACGGGAAAATGATAGAAAGTCCTAAGAGCTTCCAAGTTGCATGCACAGTATTGACACAGATAATTGCTGCAGTAGCAAGTAACCAATATGGTGGACAATCAGTAGACCTAATTCATTTAGGAAAATACTTAAGAAGAAGTTACAACAAATTTAGAAAAGCAATAGAAGAAAAATACAAAAACAAAATTCCAGAACATATAATAGAAGACATTGTACAAGAAAGACTTAGAACTGAATTAAAATCAGGAGTACAGACAATACAATATCAAATAAATACATTAATGACAACAAATGGACAATCACCATTCGTAACATTATTCCTACATCTAGAAAAAGATGACCCATACATCAAAGAAAATGCAATGATAATAGAAGAAGTAATCAGACAAAGATATGAAGGAATAAAAAATGAAGCAGGAGTATATGTGACTCCAGCATTCCCTAAACTAGTATATGTAATAGATGATTTCAACAACCTAACAGGTGGAGAATATGATTACTTAACAGAACTAGCTGTAAAATGCTCAGCAAAGAGAATGTATCCAGATTATATATCTGCTAAAAAGATGAGAGAAAACTACGAAGGAAATGTATTCAGCCCAATGGGATGCAGAAGTTTCTTATCACCTTGGAAAGATGAAAATGGAAATTATAAATTTGAAGGAAGATTTAATCAAGGTGTAGTAAGTATAAACTTACCACAAATAGCAATAATTGCAGATGGGGATGAAGAAAAATTCTGGAAACTACTTGATGAAAGACTAGAACTATGCAAAGAAGCATTAATGTGCAGACACAATGCTTTAGTTGGAACACCATCAGATATAAGCCCAATACATTGGCAATATGGAGCAATAGCTCGTTTAAAGAAAGGTGAGAAAATAGACAAGCTATTATATGGTGGATATTCAACAATGTCATTAGGATATATCGGAATATATGAAATGACTAAATTAATGACAGGAGTATCTCATACAGATCCAAAAGGTCATGAATTTGCAATAAAAGTAATGAATCACCTAAGAGAGACAACAGATCGTTGGAAGAAAGAAACTAACATTGGATTTGCACTATATGGAACACCAGCAGAGAGCTTATGCTACAAGTTTGCAAGAATAGACAAAGAAAAATTTGGAACAATAAAAGATGTAACAGATAAAGGATATTATACAAACTCATATCATGTTGATGTTAGAGAAAAAATAGATGCATTTGATAAATTAAAATTTGAAAGCGAATTTCAGAAGATTTCTTCAGGAGGAGCTATATCATATATCGAAATACCTAATATGCAAAACAATTTAGAAGCATTAAGAAGTGTAGTAAAATTCATATATGATAACATTCAATATGCAGAATTTAATACAAAATCAGATTATTGCCATGTATGCGGATATGATGGAGAAATTAAAATAAATGATGATAATGAATGGGAATGCCCAAACTGTGGAAACAAAGATCATAACAAGATGACAGTAGTAAGACGTACATGTGGATATTTAGGAGAAAACTTTTGGAATGCTGGAAAAACTAAAGAAATAAAACAAAGAGTTTTACACTTATAAAAATTAGAAAGGAAGAATAATATACCAAAATTCTTCCTTTTTAAAAACAAAAATGCACAAAGAAGGGAGCAATAATAATGAATTATGCAGATATAAAAAAAGTAGACGTTGCTAATGGAGAAGGAGTAAGAGTATCAATATTTGTAAGTGGTTGCCATCATCACTGCAAGGGATGCTTTAATGAATGTGCATGGGACTTTGGCTATGGAAATAAATTTGACGAAAATGCCAAAGAAAAAGTAATAAATTATATGAATCATGATTACATAAAAGGATTATCACTTCTAGGAGGAGAACCACTTGAACCATCTAACCAAGAAGGATTATTACCACTTGTAAAAGAAGTAAAAGAAAAATTCCCAGACAAGACAATATGGTGCTATACAGGTTATGATTTCCAAAAAGATATTGTAGATGGAATGAACAAAACAAATCCAACCACAAAAGAACTTTTAAAATACATAGATGTAGTAGTAGATGGAAAGTTTGATGAAAATCAGAAGAGTCCAAAGCTTAGATTTAGAGGATCTGCAAATCAAAGAATTTTAGATGCTCAAGAAACAATAAAAGAAGATAAACCAGTAGAAATACCGTCATTATATGAGAAAGATAGACCAACATTCAAATAATCCGCGGAAACTTCTAACAAATAAAGAAAAAACTATTGACAATTAAAAGTAAAATAATGTATAATAAATAAGTATTTGAAAAATTGGGGCAAAACCCAATATCCCATACGATAAGCTAAAAGCATTGGAAGGAGGGGATAAAAGATGTCAGAGATAAAAGTTAATAACGGAAATATAGAAGATGCCTTAAAAAGATTTAAAAGACAATGCGCAAGAAACGGCGTATTACAAGAGGTTCGTAAAAGAGAATGCTATGAAAAGCCAAGCGTAAAAAGAAAGAAGAAATCAGAGGCTGCTAGAAAAAGAAAGTTCTAGACTATAATTCAAAAAATTAAGCTTAAATAAAAGCATGAGCAACTTAACTTACTAAGTCAGCTTATGTTTTTTTTATTTTGACAAAAATAATACTATAATTGTAAAAAAAGTGTATAATATAAAACAAAAGGTTTATAGATATAACCCAAAATCTAAATAAAAAATAAGGAGTTTAATATGTTAATAAAAACAAATAGATTTAAGACAAATTTATATGCAATATTTTTAACAATCCCAATGAAAAAAGAAGATGCAACAATAAATAGTTTGATTCCAGCAGTATTAAGAAGAGGAACAGAAAAATATCCAACACAACTAGAAATAGAAAAAAGACTAGAAGAAATGTATGGAGCGTCATTTAACTGCGGTGTAGACAAAATTGGAAATTATCAAGTATTAAAATTTTATATAGAAGGTTTAAGCGATGAATATACAGAAGAAAAGCAGAACATAGAAGAGCTATTAAAAGAAATAATATATTCACCAATATTAGAAAATGGTTATTTTAAAAAAGAATATGTAGAGCAAGAAAAAGAAAACCTAAGGCTAATAATAGAATCAAGAAAAGATAATAAAGCAAGATACGCGTATGAAAGATGTATAGAGGAAATGTTTGAAAATGAACCATACGGAGTATATAAATATGGAACAGTAGAAGATGTAGAAAAAATAACACCTGAAAGCTTATATAATCAATATAAAAAAATATTAAAAAACGCTCAAATAGATGTATTTGGATGCGGAAATCAATTAGAAGAAATAGAAATACCACATAAAAACACAATAGAAATCAAAAATACTATACATGAAAATAAACATAAAGAAATAAAAGAAAAAGCAGATGTAACACAAGGAAAATTAATAATAGGATTAGATACTCCAGAAGAAAACAAACCAGCAATAACAATGTATAATGCAATATTAGGCGGTGGAGCAAATTCAAAGCTATTCCAGAATGTAAGAGAAAAAGCAAGCCTTGCCTATTCTGCTGGATCATCATATATAAGAAGAATAAACAGTATATTCATAAAAACAGGAATAAAGAATGAAAATTACGAAAAAACACTAGAAATAATAAAAAAACAATTACAAGATATGAAACAAGGAAATATAACAGACAAAGAATTTAGAGATGCAAAACAACTAATCATATCATCTTTAAAATTAATTCCTGAACAACAAGAAGATTTAATAGCATTTACGTATGATCAGAAAATCTTTGGAGAAAACCAATCAATTGATGAATATATATCAAACATTTCAAAAGTTACAAAAGAAAATGTAATAGAAATTGCTCAAAAGATTGATATAGACACAATTTACTTCTTATATGGGGAGGAAAAATAGTATGGAAAAAATAGAAAACAAAAAGATAAAAGAAACAGCATATATTGAAACTTTCGAAAATGGAATGAAATTAATAGTTGTACCAAAAAAAGAAACAAAAAAGAAATATATAATATGGGCAACGAAGTTTGGCTCGATAGATAATCACTTCATAGACCCAAGTAATAATAAAGAAGTAAAAGTACCTGATGGAGTAGCGCACTATCTAGAACACAAAATGTTTGAACAAAAAAATGGCGTAGATAGTTTATATACTTTAATGGCTCTAGGATTAGACGCAAATGCATATACAACAAATGATCATACAGCATATTTATTTGGAGGAGTAGACAATTTTTATGAAGGATTAGATGAATTAATGGATTATGTTCAAAATCCATATTTTACAGACCAAAATGTTGAAAAAGAAAGAGGAATCATAGGACAAGAAATAGGAAGATATGATGATGAACCAACATGGAGATTATATATAAATACAATGGATTGCTTGTACACTAATAATCCTATAAAGTTAGATATAGCAGGAACTGTAGAATCAATAAGCCACATAACTAAAGAAACATTATATGCATGCTATAATACATTTTACCACCCATCAAATATGGTAATGTGTATAGCAGGAAATTTTGAACCAACTCAAATAATTGAAGAAGTGAAAAAGAGACTATTACCAAGAAGTCCTATTGGAGAAATAAAAAGAATTTATCCAGAAGAGCCACTAGGAATACACAAAAAAGAAAAAGAAGAAATAAAAGGAATAAATATGCCAATATTTATGGTTGGATATAAAGATGAACTTAAAGAAGACAAAGTAAAAGAACAAATAGCAACAGAGATAATATTTGGAGCATTACTTGGAAAATCATCAGAAACATATCAAAAAATGTATAATGAAGGATTACTAATGAGTGAATTAAGCTTTGACTTTGAAAGTTCAAAAGAGTATTCACACGTACTAATTTCGGGAGAATCAAAAGATCCAAGAAAAGTATATGAAATAATAAAAGACACAATACAAAATAAGAATGTAACTCCAGAAGCTTTTGAAAGAATGAAAAAGAGAATATATGGAGAATATGTAACAGAATATGATGATGTAGAATCAATCGGAAGAATATTTATAGCAGATGAAGTAAGAGGAATAAATAGCTTCGAATATATAGACAAATTTGAAAACATAGATTTAGAATATGTAAATAAGATACAAAACGAATTATTTAGAAATAATGAATCTGTTATATCAATTGTAAAATAAACAATATAAGCTCTATCCGCTATGTCGAATTATGTCGATTTGTGTCGACGAAAAAATTACTAAAATACGACAAAATATATTGACAATCATGTAAAATTATGGTATTTTATATATAGATTTAGGAATAGGAGTGATAGAAAATGTTGAACAAGAAAGAAATAAACAAATTAAGAGAAGAACTTGACGAAAGCATTTTAGAGAACAAAGACTATAGTATAATCTATAGCATAAGCGTAAAGCTTGACAAGTTGATTGCACAATACTACTTGGAAAACGGACCAAAAGAAGAAAAAGCATTTTAATTAAATAAAATTTTACAAAAAGAACGTAAAAAATCCTTATATAGGCTAAAAATATGAAATTTTATATAAAATAATTGACAATTTAGAATAATTATTTTATAATAAAATTAGTATTCAACAAAAAAAGGAGGATAATTGTATGTCTATAAAGAAAATGACAAAGATCGTAACAGTTCTTTTAATAGTAGCTACTTTATTATCAGCATTTAGCATGGTATTTGGAGTAGAGATTCCAGGTGGAACAACAGGTGGATACGCAAATACAGGATTAAGCGCAACTGTAGGAAATATAATTGGTATAGTACAATTTATATGCTATGCTGCAGCTGTTATATTATTAGTAATGTTAGGTATCAAATTTATGACTGCTTCTCCAGATGGAAAAGCTGAAGTAAAGAAGAGTGCTGTAATCTATGTAGTAGGAGCAATCCTAGTATTCGCAACAGGATTATTATTAAACTTAATCAAGAACGTTGCAAATAACACTGTACAAACAGGAAATGGTAAATAATATGATAATTAAAATATATACTTATTGAAAAATAAGTATATATTTTTTTATTTGCATATTGCATAAAAAAAGAAAAAATAGTATCATAATAATATAGAAAATATAGAAAGAATATGATAATCATATTTTATGAGGAAAACAAAATGAAAAAGAAAATAATGACCGCAACAATACTAATAACTGCAATAGTATTAATATGCATACTATCACAAGCTTGCTATGCAAATGGAATAGACTTTTCTGGATTACAAAACATATACAATAATTCAGGCGATGAGGCATATCAATCAATTGGTGGAAAAATAATAGGAACAGTACAATTTATATGCTATGGAGCAGCAGTGATTATAATAATCTTAAAAGGAGTAAAGCTAATGAATGCAGCACCAGAGGCCAAAGCAGATGCAAAAAAAGAGATGATAAGCTATACAATAGGAGCAGTGTTACTATTTGCGGTAGGATCTATAATAAAATTAGTAGCTGATATTGCAACTAAAGCATTTTAATAAAAAAGAGGCGTTTATACAATAATTGTGTAAATGCTTTTTTCTTTTATAAAAACAAGATTACAAATTAATGAAATTTTCATAAAACTATTGAAAGATTAGGCTTAAAATTATATAATAATACTAAAAATGGATAAATGTATCTAAAGACAGGAGAGAACATGAAAAATACAGTAAACAAGAGATTATTAACAACAATAATAGTTGGAATATTATTAATAAGTCAATTAATAGTACCAATCACATCTTATGGACTAAGTTTTGGAGGAATGAAGGGTGATGCTGATAATTTCATAAACAAAGGAACTAATGGACAAAAAATTACACTTCAAGAAGCAATAACAAAATTAGTTCCAATAGGAAATGTATTAGTATTAATAGCAACAATTGTATTAGTTGTAGTAGGAATGATAATGGGACTAAAATATATGATTGGTGGAACAGATCAAAAAGCAAATATGAAAGAAAAGCTAATATGGTACATCATATCAATAGCATTAGTATATGGAGCAGTAGGAATATTTACAATAGTAGTAAATATCATGAATAACATTTTAAGCTAATAAATTATTAGAACAAAGGAGGATTTTATGGGAAGTTATTATATACCCAGCAATAAATTAAAAGGTGAAAGTAGAATACTATATATATTTACAGCAAAATCACTTATTTATACAGGAGTAGGAGGGCTTATTGGATTAATATTTTATTTAATCTTTTCTGCATGTGGACTAAAACAGGTAGGAATTATTATATTAGTCATTCTAGCTGCAATAGGATATGGAATAGGAACTATAAAATTCCCTTCAACAGGAACAGGAAAAATAGCTAAAAATGTTGGTGGAGACTCTGTAGATGAAGTAATAAAAAACTACATAATATTTAAGAAAAACAGAAAAGTATATACATATGCAGTTCCAAGAGAAGAACCAGACTATGCAAGTATACCAAATCCACTAGATATATTGAATTTAACAGGATCAAAAGATAAAGGAACAAAGGAGGAAAGAAAATAATGAGTACAGTGCAAATGTTAAATATAGTATTAGTAGTAATACTAGCATTAATTTTATTACTAGGACTTGTAGCAATTCTTTTAATATATAAAATTAGAAAAAAGGAAGAACCACAAGAAAAAGAAAATATTCAGATAAAAGACAAAGCGGAAAATCCTAATCTAATAACAAGAACAGGAAAAGCAATAAATTCAATATATAAATTCATGGAATTTGATGAAGTAACAGACAACATGATAATAAGAAAAAATAGACAACAATATGTAATGGTAATTCAATGCAAAGGAATAAACTATGACTTATTATCAGAAGATGAGAAAAATGCAGTAGAAGCAGGATTCGTAGAATTTTTAAATACATTAAGATTTCCAGTACAATTATACATTCAAACAAGAACATTAAATTTATCAGAGATATTAAATGAATATGACAAGAGAATAGAAGATATCAATTCACAAATAATCAAAATCAATTCACAAATACAAATGGCTCAAGCAAGAGGAAATCTTGAAGCAGTAAATAGATTACAATTTGAAAAGAAGAGAAAAGAAAATATACTTGAATATGGAGAATCAATAGAAGAATATACAGCAAAGATAAGCGAAAGCAGAA
>OGZO01000109.1_pt1 | contig 47735 bp, 37 predicted proteins | sample 1576721 | NCBI WGS metagenome assembly OGZO01 (sample SAMEA3541516, study PRJEB24748) | human gut metagenome | biome: human gut; feature: human-associated habitat; material: faeces | place: China | collected 2012 | reverse complement strand
TACACGAGCCGGTCTTGCCGTACAGAGCCGTACACGGACAGCCTATTTTAACGGCTTCAAAATCAATGCTTGTGAAATTCGTGAAGATTTTTGCCGCAGGTCGAACGCACTGCACCATCTGGTGATTCACCGGAGCGTGAAACCGCTGCACCGGACTGCGGCATATCCTGCCGCTCTGTATGTTCTCATGCCGAACGATGAAGCCGATAGGGCGCAGTTGTGAACAGGGCATCACGGACGGAAATCTGAGCGGATTTGCGGTATGGCAGATTTTTCACCGCAAAGCGCACACAGTTCACTTATTCAAAAACCAATATCACGAAAATATGGAGGTAAAAAGCAAATGAAATCCAATCTGAGAAACGAGATCAAGTCGTACATCGTTCGTCAGGGAATGACCATGCAGGAAGTGGTCGATCTGCTGCGGGATGAACACGGCTGGTCTGACAGCGTTTCTAACCTTTCAAACAAGCTCCAGCGGGAGTCCCTGCGATACACGGAGGCCGTCCAACTTGCCGACGCTCTGGGCTATGAGATCATCTGGCAGAAACGAAAGTGAGGAGGGATTTTTATGACAGAAGCAGAGAAGAAACTGCTGCAGGCGCAGCACCGATTGGAGGAAGCGCAGGCGCGGGATCGGGTCAAAGAACGAAAGATGCGAACGCGCAGGCTCATTCAGAAGGGTGCGATTCTGGAAAAGGTGTTGCCGGAGGTGCGGACGATGGAGCTGTCTGCGCTGGAGGATTACCTGATGCAGAAGCTGCCGCAGCACGATTGAATCAGCAGGGAGATCTCTGGGGAACCGGGGGCCTCCTTCTTTTTTCTCCCGTAAGGGCGCACTTACTCACCACCCCAAAGGGGCGGTGGTACTTGCCGTTGGCAAGCCGTGCGCTCTCCGAGGGGGATGTCGCTTTCTGCGGAAAGCGACAGACAATGCCACAGCGCTTGAAAGTGCTGCTGTCATCGTCTGCGCGGTTGGAGAAATGCCGTCGTGCCCTGCGTCGCCCTTTCTCCAACCACCTGCGCAAACCTGCCACCGGCAGCTTTGCCGCAGAGATGGACGGTGCGAGCGCACCGCCCATTTTCTCTTTGCGAAAGAGAAACAGAAAAAAGAAAACGAGGTGAACGAACGATGGCAATTTACCATCTGGAAGCGAAGGTGGTCAGCCGAGGCGCAGGACGCTCCGCCGTGGCCGCTTCCGCTTATCTGAGCTGTTCTCGCCTCTACAACGATTACGACGGGATACAGCATGACTACACAAAAAAGCAAGGGCTTGTCTGGCAGGAAGTATTTCTGCCGGAATACGCCCCGCAGGAATGGAAAGACCGGGAACAGCTCTGGAACGCCGTGGAAGAAGTAGAGACAGCCAAGGACAGTCGATTGGCACGCGAGTTTGTCGTTGCCCTGCCCATAGAACTATCTCGCACAGAGCAGATCGAGTTGCTGCAAGAATTTATCCGGGAGCAGTTTATATCAGACGGAATGTGTGCCGATGCTGCCATCCACGACACCGACGGCCACAATCCTCATGCCCACATTCTGCTGACGGTGCGCCCGCTGGATGAACGAGGCAAGTGGCAGTACAAGGCAGAGAAAGAATACCTCTGTATGAAAAACGGCGAGGAACGCGGCTTCACCGCTGCCGAGTTCAAGACGGCGCAGGCCGATGGCTGGGAGAAACAATATCCGTACAAGGTTGGACGCAAGAAAGTCTATATGCCACCCTCTGAAGCCGAGAAGCAGGGATTGGAACGAGCCAGCAAGCACCCGAAAAGCACCAAGTTCGGCAGGCAGAATCCCATCTCCGAGCGTTGGAACAGCGAAGAACAGCTTGTTGCGTGGCGCAAGGCATGGGCGGATGTGACCAACCGATATTTGGAGCAATACGGATACGATGCCCGTATCGATCACCGCAGTCACGCCGAGCGAGGCCTGACCGAGCAGCCCACGATCCACGAGGGTGTGGTGGCAAGAGCGATGGAGAAAAAGGGTGTTATCTCTGACCGCTGTAAATTGAATCGGCAGATCAAGGCAGACAACGCCCTGCTCCGGGAATTGAAATCAACTGTCAAAAAACTGATGCAGGCGGTCAAAAACACGGTTCCCGCCATAGCCGAGGCCATGGAAACCGTTCGGCAGAATGTAATCATTTTCTGTTATCAACTTCGGCATATCCGTACCGGACAGGGGAAAAAGAGGGAGTATCTTTCCGCTGTAAAATCCAATATGGCACAATACACAGAGCTTGTGAAGCAAATTAAGGAAACCGGCAAAGAACGCAAAACTCTCCTTGCCGAAAAAAAGGATCTACCCATCTGGAATATTCTAAGAAGTAGGGAGCTGTCCTCCCGTATTGCGGAGTTGACCGAACGATTGGAGGAGCTGCGTTCTGAGAAGGCCGTGACGCTGCAACATCTCCGATGTGCTGACGATAACGGCATTTCCGCAATCAGAAAAGATATTGCCGCAACGGAAGCAAGCCTAAAAAAGCTGGACGAGCAGGAAGAAAAGTATGCCGCTGAGTTGGATGCTGCGTTGAAGCAATATGCCGATCTGAAAGAGCAGGCAGTGGAGCACGACCCGGTGGAGCTGTATGATGCTCGGCAGGCAATACGCCATGAAAAGGAACAGAATGTAATTAACCGGGTTCAGCGTGCATACGGAGATAAGTACAATCCGCTTGCCATGTTCGACAGCAAACGAGAAGTATCCGGACTGCTCCACGAATATGCAGATGAACAGGCGGTGCGTGACTTAAAACGAAAACAACACAAATATCAGAAAGAGCACTCTCAGATTCAGCCAAAGAAAACCCGTGACGAACAAAGCAGGTAATAGGAACACACCGCATTCGCCAGATTCTGCGTATGCGGTGTGCTTTATCGTCAGAGGTTCAGAAAATCCTTCCGGTAGTTCACGCCGAAGTATTCGGCGAGCTCCTGCATCTGGTCGTCCCGGATGGTATTGACCCGGGGGAGGTGGGCGGTGAGCATATAGATCTGGGCGGCTTTTTCCACGGTTTCGATGAGGCCGAAGGTCTCGTCCAGGGTTTTCCCAGCTCCGTAAATGCCGTGCATTCCCCAGATCACCAGACGGAACTCTTTCATTTTTTCTGCAGTCGCCTCTCCGATGGAGTTGGTGCCGCAGAGCATCCAGGGCAGGACTCCAACCCCGTCGGGGAACACCACGATGCACTCGGTGCACATCTCCCACAGGGTATGGGTCAGCTTCTTTTCGTCCAGCTCATGGACATAGTTCATGGCCAGCGTATTGGTGGGGTGGCAGTGCATCACCACCCGGTTTTCCGGGTCAACGGCCAACCGCGCCATGTGGCTCATCATGTGGGCGGGAAACTCGGAGGTGAATTTGCCTCCGTCCTTGTAGCCCCACAGCAGCTCCGCGGTGGTGCCGTCGGATGCAATACGAACGATGCCCAGATTGGTTTCCGGGTCCTTTTCCACATTCTTAAAATATTTTCCGGTGCCGGTGACGATGAAGATTTTCCCAATCAGCGGCTTTGCATCAAAGCCGGTTGGGATGGTGCGGATGACTCGATTGAGATTCAGGTATTCCCTTACCTCGTCTTCATCCAATAGGTAGCTGATGTTGCCGCCGTTGCGCTCGTCCCAGCCTAAGCGGTACATATTGGCGGTGGTTTCCATCATTTCCTTTACAAAAGTTGCAGTCAGAATGTCTTTCATATCTTATCCTCTCCCAAGCAAAACTTCTGCTTCATATTTCTTTACGGAGTCCAGCCACTGACCGTCTCCGGGAACGCCGCAGCGGCGGCAGTATTCGTCCCAGATTTCCCCAAAGGGCATGGTTTTCAGCTCCTCCTGCCGCACCAGCAGCTCGGTGAAGCTGCCGCCGTCCTGCAGAGCCGTCATGTCCGGGGTAACAAGGGCATACAGCAGGGCCTTCTGCAAATTTCGGAAACCCACCGTCCAGGCAGCGATGCGGTTAATGGAGGCATCAAAATAGTCCAGCGCGATCTTCACCCGGCCGTCAAGACCACCGCAGCGGACGATCTCTTTGGCAATCTCCCTTGTCTCGTCGTCAAACAATACCACATGGTCGGAGTCCCAGCGGATAGGCCGAGTGATGTGCAGAGCGATCTCCGGGAAGAAGGTCAGAAGCGCCGGAATCTTGTCGCTGACCACCTCGGTGGGGTGGTAGTGGCCGTTATCCATGAGGGGGATGCACTTATCTTTGTTCATGGCGGCATAGCTCAGGGCGAACTCTGCGCTGCCCACGGTGTAGGCCTCCACGCCGATGCCGAACACCTTGCTCTCCACGCAGGGCTTCACAAGGTTAAAATCGTAAGGCTCGGAGAGGATTTCATCGATTGCCTCTTTATAGCGCATTCTCGGCCCCATCCGGTCGGCGGGGATGTCCTTAAAGCCGTCCCCCGTCCAGATGTTCATGATACAGGGCTGCCCCAGCTCCTCGGCGAGATACCGGGAAATGCGGATGCAGGCCTTGCCGTGGTCGATCCAGAACCGGCGGGTTTCCTCATTGGGGCTGGACAGGGTCAGCGGGTCGCATTTGGGGTGGGAGAAGAAGGTGGGGTTAAAGTCGCAGCCCAGCCCCCGATCCCTGCAGAAGTCCACCCATTTTTGAAAGTGCTTCGGCTCCAGCCTGTCCCGGTCGGCCCACTGACCGTTCTCAAAAATGGCGTAGCTGGCGTGAAGATTCAGCTTTTTCGTGCCGGGGCAGAGCTTCAGGACCTCATCGATATCCGCCATCAGCTCCTTGGGGTTCCTCGCCCGACCGGGGTAATTGCCGGTAGTCTGAATACCGCCGGTAAGTGGGGCGTTCGGGTCGGTGTCAAAGCCCCGCACATCGTCCCCCTGCCAGCAGTGCAGGGAAACCGGGACGGATTTGAGCTTTTCAATTGCCGCATCGGTGTCAATGCCGATGGCGGCGTATTTTTCTTTTGCATCTGTGTAGCTCATTGATTTTCCTCCAGTTGTATTTTCAGATTGCCAAGAGCGGTGGCTTCGATGGGCAGGGCCACCACCTGTTTGCCGGTGGCTTCCTCGGTGAGGCGATTGAGAAATGCATTTTTCGCCCCGCCGCCTACGATGTAGAGCCTTTCATAGGCTTTTCCGGTGTTTTCTTCCAGCTCCCGGATGGCTTTTGCGTAGCTCAGAGCCAGCGAGCGGTAGGCACAGCGGAAATAATCCGCCTCCCTTATGGGCACACCCAGCGCGTCGTCAAAGGCTGCCTTCATGCTCCGGGGAGCAAGAAACGCCTGCGCATCCGCATCCACGGTTTTGTCAAAGGTACATTTCTCTGCTTCCTGTACGATGCCGGAAAAGTCCCTGTCCGGGCACAGCTCCCGGCGAAGTTCATTCACCAGCCACATGCCCATAATATTCTTCTGATAGCGGTTGTAGCCCACGCCGCCCTCGTTGGAATAGTTAGCGTTCCTGCTGCCTGCATCCGTCAAAGGCTTGGGGGTCTTGACGCCCAGCAGGCTCCATGTCCCGGAGGACAGGTAAAGCGCCTCCCCCTCCATGGGAATGCCCTCCACGGCGGAGCCGGTGTCGTGGGTGGCGCAGAGCATGACAGAAATTCCCCCGTATTCTCCAATCACCGTGCCCGGCTGCTGCAATTTGGGAAATAGATGCGCCGGAAGTCCCAAACGGTTCACGATTTCCCGGTCGATTTCCAGTGTATCGGCATTTACCAGCCCCATGGTGGTGGCACTTGTGAATTCCTTTGCCTTGACCCCACAGAGTTTGTACATAAGGTATTCGGGGATCATCAAAAAATCTGTAACCCCCTTCAGCCGCCCCGCCAGCTTGTCGGCATAGAGCTGATAGACAGTGTTAAAGGGCTGGAACTGGCAGCCGGTCCGGCGGTACAGTTCGGAAAAGGGAATAACTTCATGAACCTTTGGGATGACCGCCTCTGTGCGGCTGTCCCGGTAGGCATAGACGGGGAGAACTTCCTCGTCCCCTTTCATAAGGACGTAGTCAACGCCCCAGGTGTCGATGGACAGGCTCCCAATGTCATACTGCTTTTTTGCTTCTGCGATGCCCGCTTTCACATGGTACAAAAGCGCATCCACATCCCAGATAAGATGCCCGTCCTGTTCCGTTACGCCGTTGGGGAAGCGGTAAACCTCTCTTGTCTGGATTTTTCCGTCCTCAAGCCAGCCAACAATATGCCGCCCGGAGGAGGCACCGATATCAATGGCAAGACCATAGTGTATCATCCATCCACCTCCCCTTTGATGTTTGTGATTTCCTTGATTGCCCGGTCATAGGCATCCGTTGGAAGCCGGAACAGAGCCGTCTTGTACCGCAGGTCTGCCAGAGATTTGGACATCGCCTCCGCATCCTTTTTGTCCGTTTCCTGCACCGCACCGGGCAGAAACTTGTCCAGTATTGCTGCCGCTCTGGGATCATCCAGCAACCGTTCCATCGGAGTATCCTCCCGGTACAAGGCCCGATAGTCCCGCTGTGTCCGAATCGTGTATTCAAAGACGCCGGCGTCCACCACCAACGGTTCCTGCTCCGGCAGGCAGACGGTGGCCTCACAGCCAAAGGGAATCTCGAAGTGGAAAGACAGGCTCCCGTCCCGGTTAATTTCCCATGCCGATACATATTTCCCGGATGCGGAGTCGAAGGTGCAGGACAGTTCTCCCAGCCGAATATCGGGCTTCGGTGCCAGCCGCACGCTTGTAAATCCGGGGGCCACGGGCTGAATCCCCGCACAGTGGCGGTACAAAAACTCCGTTACCGCACCGTAAGAGTAGTGGTTCAGGCTGTTCATGCCGCTGCCGCTGACAGTCCCATCCGGCAGCACAGAGTTCCACCGTTCCCAGATTGTGGTCGCCCCCAGATTGACGGCATACAGCCATCCGGGAAAGCCTTCATAGCACAGCAGGTCATAGGCAATGTCTGCCATGCCGTTGTCCGCCAGTACCGTATTCATCATGGTAGCGCCTACAAAACCTCCTGTGAGGTGGCGGCAATCTTTTTTGAAGCGGTTTTGAAACGCTTCCCTTGTTTTCTCTCTGTCCGGACAAAGGTCGAATCGCAGTGCCAGCAGATACGCAGTCTGGGTATCAATAGCCAATCGCCCTGTCGGCGTAAAGTATTCCTCTAAAATCGCCTTGCGGATATTTTCAGCAAGCCGGTCATACTCCACTGCTTCCGGTAGTTCCAGCACCCGGGCAGCTTCCGCCACAATGGCGGCGGAAGCAAAGTAGTATACAGAGGAAATAAAGTGGACATCGGTCCTGCCGAATCTGCTCTGCGGGGTAGCGCCGTCCAATGCCAGCCAGTCCCCAAACTGGAATCCGAAATCCCAGAGATATTTTTCTCCACGGGTCTCATCCTGCCTGCGCACACAGTCCACCCATTCCCGCATCAGAGGATAGTGCCGCCGCAGTGCATCGGTATCCCCATAAGCGGTGTAGAGAGTTTTTGGCAGAAAGGCAGCAATATCGCTCCAGACTGCGGCGGTCAGCCCGGGAAATTCGTTGGGCAGGTAAATGGCAACCTTTCCGTCATTCCGTTTTTGGTCAAAGCGCAGGTCTCGGCAGAATTTGTCGTAAAATGCCCGGGTATCCATAAGCCAACAGGCGGTCGGGCTGAATACCATGGCATCGCCGCACCAGCCAAGCCGCTCATCCCGCTGGGGACAGTCCATGGGCATATCCACAAAATTGGATTTCAGACCCCACAGGGTGTTTTCGTGGAGACGGTTGATTTTTTCGTTTCCGGTGGCAAGATAACCCGTCTGTTCCATTTCGGAGTAGACTGCCCGCCCCAGAAACAGCGCGGGGTTGATGTCTGCAAGGCCGCTGACCTTTACATAGCGGAAACCAAAAAAGGAAAAATGGGGACGGATGGTCCGCATCCTGCCATCGGAGATGTAAGTAAACACTGACTTCGCCGTGCGGTAGTTCTGATGGAAGAAGTTTCCGCCCTGCAAAATTTCTCCGAATTCCAGCGTCATCACAGTCCCTGCGGGGATTGTCTGCCTGCACTCCACATATCCTGCAAAATTCTGGCCGAAGTCCAGCACCGTTTCCCCGGCGGGGGTGCGGATAAGTTCTTTTACCGGCAGGGATTCCATTGCGTGCAGGGGCGGGGAATACCGTTCTGTCAGCTTGCCGGGGGCTTCAATTAGAGCCGCCTGCTTCCAGAGCGCTGGTTTCTTCTGGTAGTCCTGCGTTTCGCCGTCATAAATGTCGGAAAGAGTCACAAAGCTGCTCCGCACTTCCCAGCATTCGTTGGTGGCTATGACCTCACGGCTACCGTCCGCATACCATAGGTGCAGCTCCGCAATGAGGGCGAAGGGTCTCTCCGGGTGCGCCTGGCAGGAAAGACCGAATTTTCCCTGATACCAGCCCTTGCCAAGCAGCACAGAAAGCTCGTTTTCTTCCTGCAAAAGGCTCGTCACATCGTAGGTACAATACTGAAAATGCTCTTTGTAATCATTGATAAAGGGCGCCAGCAGGTCGTCTCCCGCTTTTTCGCCGTTCAGATATGCTTCAAACAGTCCCAGCCCACAGATGTACAGCTGTGCCTGCCTCACTTTCCCGGACAGGGCAAACTTCTTTCGGTATTCCGGGTGGAAATCATCCGCTTGAGGAATGCCAATCCACCTGCCCTGCCACGGCTCTGTGAGCTTGGCAGTTTCAAAACAGCAGACATCCTTTGCCATTTCTCCGGTATCCGAGGTGACGGTCACCCGGCAGAAATAACGGGTATAAGGCGCAAGGGGCATATCCAGCTTCACGCCCAGCCCGGAAAGCTCTGCCCCTTCACGGCAAAACAGGAGTGTGCCAAAGTCCTCCTGCTCCGACACTTCCACGCGGGCGTTCCTTTGCTTTTTTCCGCTGGCATTTTTAACCTTCCAGGATATCGTGACAGAATCAAAACGGTATCCCACCGGGTTATTCATTCCGTTGATTTTCAATGCATACAGTTCCATTTCGGCCCTCGCTTTCAATTCTTTTCAGCAGCCGCAGAATATTGCCGCCGCAGCGTCGAACATCCTCCGGGTTCATCTTACCGGTTTCCAGATCGGCAAGCAGGTAATCCAGATCTCGTTTTGAGCCGGGCATGATGAGATCATTGCCCGCACGGATGCAGTCGCCGGCATAACAGCAATCATATTTCTGCTCCCGGTTACTGCCGGGGACACCGGTGGTGCCCCAATCCGTCATCACAATGCCGTCAAAGCCCCACTCCCGGCGGAGAATATCCGTCAGAAGGTCCCGGTCGCAGGCCGCGTGAACGCCGTTGATGAGGTTCAGCGCCGTCATCACCGTGGCGGGCTTGCTCCTTTTCAGGCAAAGCTCATAGCCCCGGAGATAGATTTCCCGCAGGGTGCGCTCAGAAGCGTGGACATTGTGAAAATTGCGGTTGGTTTCCTGATTGTTGGCGGCAAAATGCTTGATGCTGACGCACTTGCCTGGGTGGCTCTGGACGCCGTTTGTAATTGCAGAAGCGCATACGCCTGTCAGCAGCGGGTCCTCGGAAAAATACTCAAAATTCCGCCCGCACAGAGGATTTCGCTGAATGTTCATAGCAGGGGCCAGCCAGATATCCACACCCAGCAGTTTCATTTCCGCCGCAATCATCTCGCCTGCCTGATACAGAAGCTCGGAATTCCAGCTTTGCGCCAGCATAGATGCGACCGGCAGGGCGGTACAATACTGATACTTGGTCACGCTGCCGGAAAGGTCAACCGGAGCCGTATCAGCGGTGATCAGTTTACTGAAAATCGGGTCCTCTCCGGGATCGCTGAGGTAGTCGCCGTTCTTTTCGTGCAGGATCGGATTGACACGAATTCCCGCAGGGCCGTCCACCATGGTGACAGAGGGAACGCCCTTATCTGCAAGAGAAGAAGTTGTTTCCCCTGCCGCTCCGGGCAGTCCCTGGGAGAAAGTGCCAACCACCGTAACGGCAGACAGGTCGATTCTCGCCGCACCGATGCAAAGGGTGGCAAGTTCTTTGTCTGTCAGCGCCCCGAAATCATCGGCGGACTGCCCGGTATAGCTGTGATGAACCGTCCCAAATGCTCCGGGGTCAAGCTGCAGAACAGGAAGCTTTTTCGGAAAGGAAAAGTACCGGGTATTCCCGATTTCCTCGACCTCCTCGCCTCGTAGTTTATTTTCACACTGCTCCGTGATAATTGTTTGCGAAACGCAAATGACGGCGCAGGGTGTCGTACTTCTGGAATTCGTGCCGCAGAGCAGACAATATTCGCCCTGTTCAATCAGCCATGCTGCTTTCGTCTCGTTGTAAACCGCAAGCAGTTCGCCATCGAAGTTCAGCGTCAGCGCTTGTTCTTCTCCGGGCGCCAGCAGCTTTGTCTTTTCAAACGCTGCAAGACTCTGATACGGTTTTCCAAGGCCAGGGGCTTTCGGTGCGGCATAAAGCTGCACCACCTCTTTTCCGGGATGGGCTCCCGTATTTTTCACAACGACACGGACGGATACCTGATTTTCCCGGAGCTCTGCGCCTTGTATGCTGAGAGCAAAGGTTGTATAGGAAAGCCCGTAGCCGAAGGGATACAGCACTTCTTTCCCCAGAGAATCGAACCAGCGGTAGCCAACGAAGACCCCTTCCTTGTAATAAGAGTCATATCTATCTCCAAATTCACCGGCAAACGGGTAATCCGCATACTCCACGGCCCAGGTTGCCGTCAGTTTGCCGCAGGGAGTTTCCCTGCCGGACAGTACCGCTGCGACGGCATCGCCGCATCCGCTGCCGCCCTGCCCCATGAGAACGATTGCGCCGGGTAGGTTTTTCACCGGAGCCAGTTCCACCACTCCGCCCACATTCAAGAGCAGGACGAACCTCGGATACCGCTCTGCCAGCAGGGTAATGTCTCTGATCTCCTGTTCGCTCAGAGAATAGTCTCCGGGAATTGCTCTGCGGTCTGCGCCCTCTCCGGAATTCCGGGACAGCACATAGACTGCCGCATCCGCCGGATATGGGATAAGCTTTTCCTCCGTCAGGCCGGGGAACGAGGGCGGGACAAAGGGATTGGACATCATGGCAATCAGCCCCGCAAACGCGCCGGCCTTTGCGTGCTCCCGAACGGAGGCGTCGTAGGTAAGCTGAGCGTCCTGCAAAATCCGGTCGTACTCGGTCAAAACCTCCCCGGTCACAACGGAGTATCCGCTGCGGATAAGGCCCTGTTCCACCGTCACAAAATTTCGGACATTCACATCCCCGGAGCCAGTTCCCCCCTTGACGGTGTGCCGTGCGCCGCTTCCGTACAGGGCAATGGTACTTACACGACCGTCAAAGGGCAGCACACCCTTGTTTTCCAGCAAGACAATGCCTTCTACGGCAATGCGGGTGGACAGTTCGCGGTTCGTTTTTTCACGGGCTGAAGGACTGGCTTTTGTTGTTGCCATTGTATTTTCATGAATCATAAATTCCCTCACGCTTTCTTCCAATAAGCCATATCGAAGTAGCCTAACTCTGTTTCGGCTCCCCTTGTCAGGCACAACAGCTTTCCTGCAAAGGGAATGAAAAATTTCCTTTTCGCATGGGGCAGGTCATGCTCAATCGCGTCTATCATGGTATGCAGATGCCCTTTGGGGAGCGGGCAGCGGTCGTGGGCAGAATATGCATAATCAAAGGGCGCGTTTTCCAGTAGCCGCAGCCGATTGCAAAATTCATCCAGCGGCACCGTTCCCGAAATTCCATACAGCAGCCGCCGGGTAAAGGTATCCCCGGAAAGCAGAATCCGGGTGTTCCTGTCCAACAGGAGGATGCTTCCCAGCGTGTGCCCGGGAATATGGATCACATCCAGCAGCCTGCCGCCCAGGTCGATGGTGTCGCCGTCTGCAAGGATGTGAATCACCGGCAGGGGTTTTACCTTCCGCGTACCGATGCCCTTGCCTTTTAACAAAGGAATATCTGCACTGTGAAGCCAGACTTCGGGAAAATCCTCCAGATGATACACATGGTCAATGTGCCCGTGGCTGAGAACAGGAAAAACCGGTTTGTCTGCCAGGCTGCGGGCATAGTCTGCGACCCACGGCTCATTGACCGCCATGTCGAACAGCAGCGCTTTTTCATCCCCGACGACCAGATAGGAATTGGCTGTGGCTCTGCCGGGTTTCAGGGAGCGTCCGTCGCTGTCCGGCCCACTGATATCCGAGGAGATCAGAAATATCCCCTCTGCCACCTGTGCATGAAAAAGCATAGTCTTACCCCTTTCTGCCCAGGCGGTCAAAGGTGTAGGTTCCGCTTCCTGTCTGCGTAACGACCCCGCCCCATTCGATTGCTGCAGTCACACCGCAGGGAATGGTGACCGACAGTTCATCCTCATTTACAGAAATGCGAATTTCCCCGTTTTCCGAGCAAAAGGTTCTGTCCAGTGAAGTCAACCCGCCAAGCAGCCGGGGGGCAATGCGAACTTTTGTGTAGCCCGGTGCTTCCGGTTGCAGCCCCGCAATGCGGCGGGCAATAAAGTCATCCACGCATCCAAAGGCGTAGTGGTTGAAGCTGACAAAGCGGCCTCCCTTTTTCGCATCGTCCGCATCCCATGCTTCCCAGATTGTGGTGGCGCCGTGGTCTGTTTCATAGAGCCATCCGGGTCGCCTGGACTGCCAGAGAACAGTCTCTGCCAGTGCGTTTTCTCCCAAATCCATCAAAACATCCAGCAGAAACGGCGTTGCCAAAAATCCGGTATCCAGGCAGTTCCCGTGTTGTTGGATAAGTGTCACAAGCCTTTGCCGATACTCCTCTTTCAGTTCCTCCGGCACAAGGTCAAAGGCAAAGGCCAGTACATATCCGCCCATAAGGTGCCTTGGCAGCAGATCTGCACGGAGAATTCCGTTTTGAATTGCTCTGCGCATTTTCTCGGACTCTTCCCGGTAACAGGCTGCTTTATCTTTATCTCCCAGCACTTTTGCAATGTCTGCCAGGTAGCGGATGGTCTGGTAACCAAAAAACGGGGCTGCATAAAAAGCAGATTCTTCACAGATGCCGTACTGCCGGCCGGTGTTGTCCGGGCGGGAGGGCACCAGCCATTCACCGAAGTGAAAGCCAGTGTTCCAGAGATATTGGTCGTATTCATATGGGATGTTCATGCTGCCGCGTTTTTCTTTTGATCTGCGCAGGATGTAGTCGCCCCAGCGGCACATGGCGTCATAGTTTTCCCGCAATACAGGGATGTTCCCGGTGCTCTGATACATGGCATAGGGCACCCAGACGATGGCGTCTGACCACCCCGCCACCCCGGTGGGCTTTGTGTCTCCAAATACCTTGCAGGCGTCCAAAATCACAGAATGGTACATCTTTGCATAAGGGGCTGTAACCATGATTGCGCCGTCCTCTGCCTGTTCATCCCGCAGGGCGGCAAGCCAGCTTGTAAAAAATGGTGTCACATCCTCATTCAACAGCGCTGTGGGCGCATAAATCAGCATATCTCCCGTCCACCCTGCCTTTTCCCTGGTGGGGCAGTCGGTAGGAATCGACATCATATTCCCGGCCTGGGACCAGCGGACATTCTGATACAGTCGGTTCAGCCGTGCATCAGAGCAGTGAAAGCTGCCGATATTTGCTTTCTCTGTGGTCAGAAGCACCGCTGTGAAGTCCTCTTTGCGGACAATATCCAGCCCGGTCACCCGAAGATAGCGGAAGCCATGGAAGGTGAACAGTGCCTCGTGGACAAAGGGCAGATCCCCCGTAACAACCACATCCCGCTGTGGGGCGAACATGGTGTTCAGGTAGTTTCCATCGCAGTCGAGCTCTTCAAAATATTCCAGCGTTACGGTTGTCCCCTGCGTGGTGTTCAGCAGAACCCGGGCACGCCCGGCGAGCACCTGCCCGAAATCGACAATCCACTCCCCTTTGGGGGAACGAAAAACTCTCCGTGCAGGAAGCTCTGCCACCGGCCGAATAGGATCCATGGGCTGGGCCCTCAGAATATTCATGGGGTAATCCCGAAGAGCCACCGGCTGCGGGATCTGCTGCCTCTGCGTAAAATCCTGCTTTTCGCCCTGAAACAGGTCAGAGCAGAGAATATAGGACAGCTCGCAGCTTTCGGTGCCGTCGCTGATGATATGCTCCCGGGTGCCGTCCTCATACCAAAGTTCCAGCTGAAAAAGAACGCCGGGGGCTGCGTGGGGATGTTTTGCAACAGGGCTGGCAAAGGCACTGAAGTACCAGCCGTCGCCTACATACATTTCCATCATGTTGTCCCCGCTGCGAAGCAGCGCTGTCACATCGTAGGTCTGGTAGTAGAGCCGATGGGCGTAGGAGGTAAACTCCGGTGCAAACTCCCGGTCATCCGGTCGGCGATCATTGATCTTAATCTGATACACGCCGTATGCTGTGGAATACAGCCTGGCGCGGACGGGTTGCTGCGGCAGTCGAAAACTCTTCCGGAACAGCACCGGTGCGCAGGAAGCGCCGATGGGATAATCCGGGTCGGGAACCCGCTCCAGCGTGCTTTCCGCCCACCGGGCCTTCCAGTCCTCCGTACAGAGGAACGCCGTTTCAAAGTCTGCGCTCGCCGCCGCACATTCCCCGTGATTATCCCAAACGCGAACCGTCCAGCGGTATTCCGTGCAGGAATGCAAGGGTGCGCCCGCATAGTCTGCAAAGCTGCTTTGGGAAGAGGACACGGCCCCGCTGTCCCAAACGACTTCTTTCGTCTGCACATCCTCCACGGTCAGCTGGTAGGCCTGCTGGGTCACATTTTTTTCGCTGCTGCAAAGCTTCCAGCCAAAGTAAGGGACACCGTCAATCCCCAAAGGTTCGCTACGGTGATTGGTTTTTAAATCGAGTATTTTCAGCATAGTTTCTCCGCCTTTTCAAAACGCGCCCGTGAAAGCCCACAGGCGCGTTTGCAGTGCATTTAATATTTTCTGGAAAGCTGTGCCTCGCATTCCTCCCGGGTAATTTCGCCCGCATTGCATTTTGCCATTAGGGCAACATCCTTGTCCTTCAGTTTATAGAAAACCATGACCAGAACGCTGAGGATTGTACCGATTGCCGGAATCAGCATATAAATGATCCACAGAGAATCCAGCGCGCCCTGCGTCTGGGTTACATTGAGTGCGGCCAGTTCCTCAAAGCTTTCCGCTTTTACAGGCACCCACTCGGAAAGACCCAGCAGGAACAGGCCCAAAGAGGCCGAGATGCTGCTGCTGAGCTTATTGACAAAGGCGTTCAGCGAGAAGAAGATGCCGGAGCAATCCTTGCCGGTTTTGTAGCGGGTGTACTCTATGGTGTCCGGAGTGAAAAATGTCTTTGCAATCTGGGAAATATTGCCTGGCATAGCCTGAAGCACCAGAAGCACGGTGATCATCGCAAAATTATGATAGCCGCTGAAGTAGATTAAGGAATAGATCCCTGCCCCCAGCAAGCCGCATACCAGGAAGACTTTTTTCTTGCCGAATTTACGGCACAGCCGGTCTGTATTCAACTGAGCGATGGTCTGCGGAATAAATGCAATGGCAATCGGTATAATCAGAATAAGAGAATTTCCGTAAAGGTAAAAGGATGCGTAGGTGCCAAGAGAACCGCCGGTTTGCAGTCCGGTATACAGCAGAACACTGACCAAAATAATAAACACATACTTGTTTGTCTTGATACAACCAAGCATATCCTTAAAGGAATAGTGTTCTGCGGACTGAGCTTCCTCCGTATTCTTCAGTTCGGCGTTGTGTTCTTTGACCTTGGTTGCAAGGGGAAGCATCATAAAGAAGAACAGCACCGAGGAAACCAATGCCACTGCCTGAATAGGCAGGCCGACATGCTCGCTGATGAGCACCGTCCAGATAACACCTGCCAGCATGGTAAATATGCCGGCAAGAATGCCCTTATTCTTGAGGATGGTATCTCTTTCTTCCATATTATCGGTCAGTGAAACAATCATGGAGTTCATGGGCACCTCCACCAGTGTGTAGGTGAAATCATACAGCAGGTAGGTGACAGTGAACCAGATCAGCTTTACTGCTTCCGGCGCATTCTGGGGCATCAGGAAGAAGATAACGGTAAAAATCGGGAACAGAAAGAAGGTCGCCCGATACCAGGGCAGGTATTTGCCCTCTCCTGCCAGCTTTCCCAGAAGTTTGCTTTTCTTGATATCCAGCTTGTCGATGAAAAATCCAAAAATAATATCGTCAAAGGCATCAATGATCTTTACTGCCAGAATCGCAGCAGAAACCTTAATCAGGTCAATTCCCTGAAACAGCAGGAACAGGGTCATCATCGCTGTAACGATGTATCCTTCCAGGCTGCGGCCGATGTCGCCAATATAGTAGTTGATACGCTCTGTCCTTGTGGTTCGCCAGCCTTCGGGCTGGGGCTTCTGATTTTTTGCCATGATGTTTCCCTCCGTTTTTAATATGGCATCTGCGTCCGTTCGCAGATGGTTTTTCCGGTCTTTTTATCTACCTGTACCACCCGGATGGCTTCCGGCGCAACGCCATGTTCCACCCAGTTTATAAGCGCCTTTATGCCGTCGGTCTGGGTGATACCCGGGCCGTTGCCGACACAGTTGCCGTGATTATCTCCGGGGGTAATGTAGAGCCGGCAGAACGCATCCACCTGTTCTTTTCCACCAAAAATTTTTACCATCCGCTCATAATAGTCGATGGTTCCCCGGGTGGGGATCAAGGGGTCGTCCCAGCCGTGGTCGATCATCAGCTTTCCGCTGTGTGCGGCAAAGGGTCGCAGATCAGCATTATCAATGTTGCAGGTGGGAAATTTTCCGCTGCTGGCGTCAAAAAGCGGCTCCAGCTCTTCCATGGTAATTTTGTCAAAGTTCTGCTTCGGGTCACCCGTGACCCACCGGGCCCAGATATCTGCAAGAGGGAAAGGCTTGGGCCATTTTTTGAACAGGGGATAGTAAAACCAGCCGATGGGGATGATTTTGTTCCAGTTTTTCTGCCCCGGCTGAAAACCGAACCAATAGGGGGTGCCGTCCTTACGCCGGGGACCTTCCCATATTTTCCGCATGATTTCGGCATCGGTCTGGGTAATGACGCCCGCTTTGCTTTTCTGACCGACCAGAGTAAAGGGGTCAAATTTCACCGGATGCTGCTCCAGACGATAATAGGCGTCCGGGCCGCCCACGGAAGCTTGCAGGGCATCGGCAAAGTATTCCAGCTTTTTGGGGTGCAGCGGATACCCGTAGGAACGCATCACCGCCTGTGGCCAGAAGCCGCAGATGATGAATTTTGCCCAGTTAATGGCTGGGCAGCAGGCCCAAATTCCGTCATAGTCCTCCGGGAACTCCTGCGCTTCCGCCATGCTCTGCCGCCCGCCGCCGCTTCCGCCGTTCATGTAGGCGTACTTTACGGGACGGTCATGGAGAATTTGAGCCACAGCCTTGCCGAATACCGTCATATTGTGGGTACTTCTGGCACGCCAGTTTTCAATTCTGTCCCAGTAGATTTCGCCGGTTTTCTGATTTTGCCCCCAGTTATTACCGTAAGCCTCGTTGCCGGCGTCGGTGATGGCTGCGGTGAAGCCGTTGATGAGAGCGTAGGGAATCGTCCAGCCCCGGCTCACATTATTGGGCACGGTAATGTGGCTGTAGCTGCCGGTGCTGCTGCCGCCCCCCGCCGTCCCGGCAAAGCGGTCATTCCAGGCAAGGGGGCTCCAGATGATGATGTTTTCCTCTGCCGTCCCGGTTTTGTGATTGATAACTACATGACAGAAGGGCGGCAGGCCCTCCAAGTCGGTTTTTGCCCACAGAAGCTTTACCAGAATATTAACATTGCTTTTGTATTTACCTGTGTCGTTGATCTCCGCCCGGGTGACTGTGAACTCTTCGCCGGGAAATCGGGCCTTCAGCGCTTTGGTCAGATAGTCCGCATTGCAGCGCCCGCGGATACCCGGGGTTTCCGATAGCCCGGAGGTATCAAAAAAATGAACATTGTCTTTTTCCAGCATCACAATTCCTCCATCCAGTGTGCTGCGGCTTCCACCCAGCCGCATAGTGGTGTGGCGCTGCCCAGGCCGAACCCATGTCCGCCGGTTTTTGCCTCAAAAATGCGGCATTTTTCGCCCAGTGCCATTTTCATGCCGTCCCCGTCCTTTTTTGAAACCGTGGGGTCATCCAACGCACGGGCAAGGAAGCAGGATGGGTAGCCCTCATCCGTATTGCGGCTGGCGTCATATGTTTGAATATCCCTCTCTGTAAAGCCGGCGCCAAACATTCCCGTACACATATATTTTTTCACAGGCCCTTCCGGCACATTGGCCATGGTAATGAGAGGATATCCCAGAATCAGGCATTTCGGCTGGGGCAGCCCGTATTTTCTTGCACCCAGGTTTTCCGTCCCCCAGAGGGCTGCGGTATGGCCCCCTGCGGAAAAGCCGGACACTGCGTAGTCCTGCGGGTCAACGCCAAATTCATCGGCATGGCCGCGGATATACCGCCATGCCGCCGCCAGGTCCTCCAAAGGCTGTGGCATTAAGCCGTGAACAAAACTCTCCTGCACCGCGGTGCGGTAGTTCAGGCAGAAGCAGGAATACCCAAGCTCATTGAGCCTTGCCGCCACCGGGAGCGACTCTGCCATGGTGCAGACCGCCCCGTATGCCCCGCCCGCCAGCAGGATAACAAAGGTCTCGTGCTTTTTCTCCCGTGCGGGCAGCCAGGTCAGCTTCACGGCGGCCATGCGGGGGTCTTCACCGCCATATACGGAGCAGACCTTGTATGGCTCTTCCAGCCGCCGCAGGCCGTAGAGAAGATCTTGGGCGTTCCAGGTGGGGCTTCGTTCCTGCAGCTGCACCAGCGTCAGTGTGCCGTTTTCTTCAAAAAAGCGCCCACCGGAGATCAGGCAGTCCCGAATTGGCAGCAGATGCTCCGCCTGGCAGATCTCCTGCAGCCGGGTGTTTTCTGTAAAAACCACAATTTTGCCTCCCAGTCAAAATGTAATAAATATATACTTGACATGCGACGAATAACTGTGTAGTATTGCTATGAAACAAGTGTAACACTTTGCTGGAAAAATGCAAGAAAAAAAGTAGCTCTTTTCAGCAAGTGAAACAAAGCTGCAGGGAGTGTAACAGATGACGGAACGAAAAAACGAAGCTCATGATATGGTGATGGAAAGCCTGACCCAGGCGCTGCTGCAGCTCATGGAGAAAAAGCCGTTGAGCAAAATCAATGTGTCCGAGCTGTGTACCCGCGCCGGTGTGGGGCGCGTGTCGTTTTACAGGAATTTTGATTCCATGGACGATATTCTTGTCCAGCACCTGAAAAAATGCACTGACGAATGGTGGCGGGACTTCAGCCAGAAAGAGGTTGAAAGCTTTTATACGGACTTCTGGCCGGAGCTTCTGGAGCAGTACCGCGCAAACGGACATCTGGTTCGCCTACTGTATGAAAACAATGCGTCTCACCTCATTAAAGATCACATTTTTGCCTGCTGCCGCACCACATTTGAGGTCGATGAGGAAGAGTCTTATGCCCGAGCAGCGCTGGCGGGTGCGCTGTACGGCATGGTGGATGAATGGATCAAGCGGGGAATGGGCAGCCTGCCGGAGAATTTCAGCATCCGAAAAATTATCAATTTGATGCCCAGGCAGGAAGCTTTAACCAAAAAGGAGTTGTAGTAGATATGGATCAGATTGATCAAACAATCAGCGGGTATGTCAAAAACAATGAAATCTCCGGCGGAGCATTGCTGGTGCGCAAGGCGGGAGAGGTTGTCTATCAAAACAAGTGGGGCTATGCCGATGTGGCGGCAGGTGCACCTGTCGAATACGACTCCATCTACCGCATGATGTCCATGACCAAGCCTGTAACAGCGGTGGGTATTCTGAAATTGATGGATCGGGGGCTGATTACCCTGGATGACCCGTTGTCCAAATTCCTTCCGCAATTCAAAGATATGCAGGTTTGCGCCGATAAGCGATATGAGTTCAAGCCGGGAATGAATATGCTTTCACTGCTGCAAAAGCTGCTTTTTTTCCGAATGGACCGGGTGAAAACAGTCCCTGCTGACCGAGAAATCACCATAAGAGATCTGCTGAGCCATTCCTCCGGCCTTGCACAGGGCATAGTGGGCCTGATTGCCATGATGAAAGACAAGTCGGTCAGAGAGAGCCTCTCCCAGCAGGCAGATGTTTTCAGCCGGTATGTGCTGGATTTTCAGCCGGGGACAGGCACGGGATACTCCCCGCTGGCTGGTTTTGATATGCTGACCCGGGTTATTGAGGTGGTTTCCGGCATGGATGCAGCAGAGTATTTTCAGCGGGAAATTTTTGAACCGCTGGGGATGACGGATTCCTCATTCTGGCCGACAGAAGCCCAGAAAGCCCGCCTTGTCCACGCCTACAAGCGCAAAAAGGGAAAACTGGTGGATGTTACCGGAACAAAGGAGGATATGGACGGGATGCTCCACCGGGGTCCCGGCTATATTGCAGGATGCGGCGGCCTGTTTTCCACCCTCACAGATTATGACCGTTTTGTGCAAATGCTGACAAACGGCGGGGCCTGCGACGGAGCTGTTATCCTGAAACCGGAAACGGTGGAATTGATGCACACGGAGGCGCCTGCCATGCACCTGGAGCCTGACCCCGGGCAGGTGTGGGGACTGGGGGTAAAAATCCGTCAGAACCCGGAAAAGGGAAAGTTGCCTGTTACTGCCGGAACCTACGGCTGGAGCGGCGCATTTGGCACCCACTTTTTTATCAGCCCCGCCGATAAGCTCTCCTGCGTCTGGGTCACAAACCGCACCGATCTTGGCGGCTCCGGCTCCTACATCAGCGCAAAAGTTGAGGAGCTGGTTTTTGCCCGGTTTGCAGGTGACCGGTCATGATGCGTGTCGGTTTGGTTTTGGAAGGCGGCGCCATGCGGGGGATGTATACCGCCGGCGTGCTGGATGTTTTTCTGGAGCACGGAATCAGGGCAGACTGTATTGTGGGCGTATCTGCCGGAGCGTTGTTTGGCGTGAATTTCCTGTCCGGGCAAAAGGGGCGTGTGATTCGCTATAATAAGCGGTTCAATTCGGATAAGAATTATATGGGTCTCCGTCCGCTTCTGCGGGAGGGAAACATCGTCAGCACAAAATACGCCTATGAGGATGTCCCCCGCAGGCTTGACCCCTTTGACGATGCGGCATACAAAAAATCCGGAGTCCCGTTCTACGCCGTTGTGACGAATCTGGAAACCGGGCTGCCGGAGTACATAAAGATCGACAGCGTCTTTGCCCGGATGGATGCGCTTCGTGCATCCGGTTCCATGCCGTTTGTGTCAAGACCGGTGATAATTGACGGAAAACCCTATCTTGACGGCGGCATTTCCGACAGCATTCCATTCCGCTTTGCCGAAAGCCTCGGCTGCGAAAAACGGATTGTCATTCTCACACGGGATATGACATACCGAAAAAAGCCCATGTCTCCGGCGCTTATCCGACTGTGGTTCGGAAAGAGTCCGATGGCTGAAAGGCTGCTGCATCGCCATACACTGTATCATCATGCAATTGAAGAACTCAAGGAATTGGATGCCGCGGGGAAAGCCATTGTCATCCGTCCCTCAAGTCCCATACAAATCGGGCGGATGGAGAAAAGCCCCGATATACTCCAGTCCGTTTACGATCTTGGCGTGAAAGATGGACTCGCGAGCATTGCCGCCGTTCAGAAATATCTATGCAATGAAAAATGAACACAGGGATACGACTATGCAGCATAGTCGTATCCCTGTTCCGTTTTCTGCGCAGAAAATACCCTTGACAAATCTCGTCTCAGAGGAAGATACTCCAAAAGGCCGCCAAGGACAAAGGGTACACCGACACGGTTTTCTTTGTAGACGATGGCATCACGGGTACGACCATGAAGCGTCCCGGCTTTCAGAAAATGTTGACCGCAATCGAGGCCGGGTATATCTCGGCGGTGTTTGTCAAAGACCTGTCCCGGCTGGGGCGCAACTACATTGAGGTCGGCAAGCTGACCGAAGAATTTTTCCCGCTCCACGATATACGGCTGGTGGCCGTTTCCGACGGCGTGGACAGCGATGAAGGCGAGGACGATTTCACCCCGTTCAAAAATATTATGAACGAGTATTATGCGAAAGACATTTCCAAGAAGCGTCGGATCGTGAACAAGATGAAAGGAAACGCCGGTGTTCCGCTTTCTCCGCCGCCCTACGGTTATATCAAAAACCCGGACGATCCCCGCTTTTGGGTGGTAGAGCCGGAAGCTGCCGAGGTAGTGCGCCGGATCTACCACATGGCGCTGGAAGGGTACGGGCTGGCAGAAACGGCAGCACAGCTTGCCGCCGACAGTGTGGTCAATCCCACCTATTACTGGCGCAGCCGTGGGACAAGCCGGGGCGGGTCGAAAAGCACCGTGGAGCCTACCAAGTGGGGGCATACCACCGTCAAGAAGATCCTCACCTTGCAGGAATACTGCGGCGATGTGATCAATTTCAAAAGCTACTCCAAGTCCTACAAGATGAAAAAGCGGATCGAAAACCCGGAGGAAAACCGGGCGATCTTCCTCAATGTCCATGAGGCTATCATTGACCGCCAGACTTGGGAAAAGGTGCAGGCGCTCCAAAAAGGGACGCGCCGCAAAAAGCCCACGGTCACGCAGGCGCCCAGCGTATTCTCTGGCCTGCTGAAATGCCCGGAGTGCGGCGGCAACCTCAATTTCCACTTCAACCAGAACAACCACGACATCAAGTTTTTCAGTTGCCAAAATCACAACTCCGGTTATCGCAAGTGCAGCAAAACGCATTATATCCGGCTGGACTTCTTGGAGCAGGTCGTTTTGTATGAGGTCAAGCGGCTGGCCTGCTTCGCCAGCGAATACGAAAATGACTTTATCAAGGCCATGATCGGACGCTCGGCAAAGGTAGCGGAAAACACCGCGCTCCGCAAGCAGCGGGAGCTGGACGCTTTGACTGCCCGTGACCGGGAGTTGGATATGCTCTTTGAACGGCTCTATGAGGACAATGTGGCGGGCAAAATCGACGATGCCCGGTTTGCCAAAATGTCCAAACGCTATGAACAGGAGCAGGGCGAGAACGCAAAGAAAATCAAGGCGCTGCGGCTGGAACTGAAAAAGGACGAGAGCAAGCGCATGGACATTGACGATTTCCTTGAAACGGTGCGGCGGTACACAGACGCGACCACCATTACAAAGCGTATGGTCGCAGAGCTGATCGACCACATTGAGGTGTACCACGCTGAAAAGCAGGACGGCGTTACCAATCAGCGTGTCGTAATCTACTACAACTGCATCGGCGCTTTCGATGTGCCGGATCGCCGGAAGATCCCGGAGGCCGACATTATCATGGAAACAAGAAAAGGCGTAGCACTCAGCTACGCCCCGGAACAGGTTGCGGTATAGGAGGTACGACACGATGAAAGCCTATTTCTATTGCCGCGTCGCTCACGACGATAGCTTTTCCTTGGAACAGCAGGTCGCCAAACTTCGCCGTTATGCGGAACAGGCCGGGTATACCATCGTTGGTGTTGCCGCCGAGCATGGCTCTGGATTGACCCTTGACCGTTCGGCTCTGCAAGAGCTGACGGAGGCCGTTCTTGCCGGAAAGGTGGATGTGGTGCTGATAAGCAGCCTTGACCGTATAGGGCGGGACTGGGGCATGACAAAGCAGTACATCGCCCTGCTGACCGAGCATAAGGTCAAGCTGCTGTGCCTGCGGGAACGGGTGAGCAGCGACATCTCCGGCGTTTCACCATTCTCTACATAAAAAAGCAGAGTGTCCATTACAGGATACTCAGATCCTATAAGGACACTCTGCATGGTCGGAGTGGCGAGACTTGAACTCGCGGCCTCTTGGTCCCGAACCAAGCACGCTACCAACTGCGCTACACCCCGATACCGATATCAGCAAGACAGAATTATATTGTCTTTCGGCGGAATTGTCAAGTATTTTTCGGAAACTCTTTTTCTATTCTTGTAAAAAACTTCAGACTGTTATAGAATGTACGTACATTTTACGCACACTCTGTGCAGGAGCTTTGATGTATGGACAAGAAACTTGAACGAATTCTCCCGCTCGTACAGAAGCCCGCCCGATACACCGGCGGTGAGTACGGCGAAATTCAGAAAGATAAAAGTGAAGTCGATCTCCGCATGGCGCTCTGCTTCCCGGACACGTATGAGATCGGCATGTCGAACACCGGCATGCGCATTCTCTATCAGGTGCTCAACGACCTTCCCGGCGTGTGGTGCGAGCGCGTGTTCGCCCCCTGGTTTGATATGGACCGGCAGATGCGCGAAAAGGGTCTCCCCCTCTACGCGCTTGAAAGCGGCGACCCGCTCAGCGAGTTTGACGCGATCGGCTTTTCTCTCGGCTACGAGATGGCGTATACGACCGTTCTCGAAATGCTCGATCTGGCCGGCATTCCGCTGCGCAGCGCCGAGCGCGCAAGCCTCACGCCGCTCGTATTCGCGGGCGGCAGCGTATGCTGCAACAGTGAGCCGATGGCGGACTTTTTCGATCTTATGATCATCGGCGAGGGCGAGAGCGTGGACGGCGAAGTTTTGCAGCTTCTGCGCGAGGCGAAAGCCGCCGGTTGGAGCAAGGCGGAATTTCTCCGCCGCGCCGCGCTCATCGGCGGCGTGTACGTCCCTTCCCTCTATACGCCGGAGTATAACGGCGACGGCACGCTCAAGGCCATGCACGCCGCGCCGGGTGCGCCCGAGCGCATTACGAAGCGCATTGTTACGGACTTTGAAAACAGCTGCTTCCCCGTGGACGCGATCGTCCCCTCCACGGAGATCGTGCACGACCGCGTCGGTCTTGAGCTCTTCCGCGGCTGCATCCGCGGCTGCCGGTTCTGTCAGGCCGGACACATTTACCGCCCGGTGCGCAGCCGCAGCGTGGAAAAATGCATGGAGTACGGCAAGGAATCTCTCGCCTTCTCCGGCTATCACGAGATCACGCTCCTCTCGCTCAGCACGAGTGACTACCGCGGGCTGAACGAGCTTTGCGACGGACTGATGGACTACTGCGAAAGCCGCGGCATCGGTCTCTCGCTCCCCTCGCTGCGCGCGGACAACTTCTCCATGGACATCATGCAGCGCGTGCAGAAGGTGCGCAAATCCGGTCTCACCTTTGCGCCCGAGGCCGGTACACAGCGCCTGCGCGACGTTATCAACAAGAATGTCACCGAGGAAGACCTTCTCCGCTCGTGCGCCGTGGCGTTTCAGGGCGGCTGGAACAGCGTGAAGCTCTATTTTATGCTCGGTCTGCCGACGGAGACGGACGAGGATGTGCTCGGCATCGCCGAGCTTGCCGACCGCGTTGTGCATTGCTGGCGGGAAAACTCGCCCAACCGCAGCCACGGGCTGCGCGTGACGGTGAGCACCTCCTGCTTCGTACCAAAGCCGCACACGCCGTTTCAGTGGGAGCCGCAGGTCACGCGCGAAGAGTATATGCGCCGCGTTACGCTGCTGCGCGACAACATGAAAGCGCGCGCCGTTACCTACAACTGGCACGACGCCGACACCTCGCTCACTGAGGCGGTGCTCTCGCGCGGCGACCGGCGGCTCGGCGCAATGATCGAAAACATCTGGCGGCAGGGCGGCTTTCTTGAATCGTGGTCGGAAGGCTTTGATCTCAAGCGCTGGGAAAGGGCCGCGGAGGAGGAAGGCATCTCCTTCCCGTTCTATGCCAACCGCGAACGCTCGCTCGATGAAGTGCTGCCGTGGGATCATCTCTATATGGGCGTGAACAGGCGCCACTATATCCACGAATACGAGCAGGCGCACCAGGGGCTTCTCTCCCCCGACTGCCGGGCGCAGTGCTCCGGCTGCGGCGCCGCCGCATTTCTGAAAGGAGGCCGCTGCGATGGATAAACTCCGGCTCGTATATGAGCAGACCCGCCGCGCGATATGGATGTCGCATCTCGATACGATGCGCACGCTGCAGCGTGCCATCAAGCGCGCCGGCATTCCCATCCGGTACAGTGAGGGCTTCAACCCCCACGAGCTCATCTCGATTCTTCTGCCGCTCTCCGTCGGCACGGCGAGCCTCTGCCAGATCGCCGACATCCGCGTGCGCGAGGATGTGGACATTGCCGCGCTGCCCGCGCAGCTGACCGCCGTGATGCCGGAGGGCATCCGCGTAACGGACTGCTACGAGAACGCGATGAAGCCCGCCGAGCTCAAATGGATGCGCGTGAACGGCACATGGGAATACGATACCGCCGATACGGAAACCGTCGCCGCAAAATGTCGGGAGCTTTTCTCCGCCCCCGTCGAGGTCATGCGCAAAACAAAACGCGGCGAGGGACTTTTCACCGTGACCGAGCATGTACGCGATCTGACGTTCACCGCCGGCGACGGCATTGTGACAGTCGAGGGGATCGTCTCCTGCGCCGAGCCCGTGGTGAATCCCGAGCTTCTCACCGCGGCGGTGCGGACACACCTTCCGGACTGCGCGCCGGACGGCGGCCGCTTCTGCCGCACGGCGCTTTATCGCGCCGACGGAACGCCTTACCGATAATTTCCAAATTTCTTAAATTAGGTGTTGACATTTTTCAAAGGCATGATATAATAACACTTGCCTTTGACATGCGGGAGTGCTGGAATAGGTAGACAGGCAGGCTTGAGGTGCCTGTGTCCAACCATAGACGTGAGAGTTCAAGTCTCTTCTCCCGCACCAATCAGCACAACAGTTTATCTGTTGTGCTGATTTTTTATTTCTGGTTGATACGCTTTTTTAGATTCTAAATCAAATGTTGGGTGGGCAATCCAGGAGGGATGAGCTGCACCCATTTTTTATTATAGAATCAAAAAATACGCTATTGGGAATGCGGATACTGCGGAGATTTAGGGATCCATCTGCTCATGGTCTTTCCCTCCCGTTGGATTTCTCTGATCATAGCCGTGAAATAACAGTTCAACTTGCATTAAACATGCTTCCATATTAGAATAAAATCGGAATATGCGGGAAGGAGCTTTCTTGAAATGAGTGTACCGGCATTTTCACAGAATAAAAAGCGCTCTGAGAAAATTCGGCGTCTCGAGCACGTCTTGCGCGGCAATGAAATCACCTTGCCCGATTTCATAAGAGCTGAGATAGTGTTCGAGAGCTATTCTCCGGGAGAATTGATCCGTACCGCAAACGACAATGTAAAAACCATGTCTGTAATGTTCAGCGGGAAAGTGCTGGTTTTTAATTCTTCCGTAGAGGGGAGAGAGTTTGCATACGCAAAGGAGCAGACTATGACCCTGCTGGGCGATCTTGAGTATCTGTCCGGGAATTCTTCCTACGCTTCCACTGTAATTGCCAGAACCAAAGTTGAGCTCGGTTCAATCAGCTTTGAGCTTTTTGACAGGTGGATGGACAATAAAGATTTCCGGGATTATGTAGTATACTGCATTGCTAACAAGGCGTTTACCATTGTCACAGATCAGGCGAAAACCAAATTTTACTCGCCTGTGCAGAGAGTCGCTAATATTTTGCTCAAGGATCTGCGTCATGCCGACTTTTCGGATGAGCTGTATGTTGTAGAATGTACACACCAGGATCTGGCACTTCTGACGGGACTTAGCCTAAGAACCATAAACCGTGCAGTTCAAGAGCTGGTGCTTCAGAATTTTATTTCTGTCAGGCATGGAAAAATTCTTATTCAGGCATCCGAACTGAACAGCCTTATAAAAATTCTGGAATAACACCAGTAACCGTGCCATTTGGCCTATTTTACCATTTCTCCTTGTTTTAATATCAATAAGAGCTGGTCAGCTCACAGGAAATATTAAATAAAAGGAGAAACACAAATGGGCGGATTAGACTGGATTTTAATCGCGATTTACTTACTTATCATGCTCGGAATAGGTTTTACTTCCATGAAGAAGGTTAAAACCAACGAAGACTATGCATTAGCAGGAAGAAGCGTAGGAAATTTTTGGGTAATCCTTTCCCTGTTTGCTTCATGGACAGGTCTTTCCGGTCTGTTCGGAACCCCTCAGTATGTATACCAGTATGGCATCGCCGGCTGGTGGTGGTGGGTAACCTTCCCGCTCGGCGTCTTCATAATGGGCATGACCATGGCGAAGCTTCTCCGGAAGAGAATGTATACCACTCTTTCCGATACCGTTGATCCTCTGCATTCCTCCCCGGCAATTCGTATTGTCTCTTCTCTTGTCACCGTGTGGAACTATCTTGCGTGGACTGCAGGACAGGTGGCCGGAATTATTTTGGTAATCACCACATTCACCAATCTCAACGGCACCACCGCTGTCATCATTGCTTATATTATTATTGTTATATTCACTGTCCTTGGCGGCCTTCGAGCCGTGCTCTATACAGACTCCTTCCAATCGGTGCTGTTCCTTTTAGTTATAGGTCTTGTCATTCCTGCGGTCATTCTTTCCAGATATAACGTTGCAGAGGCAATCGACTCTACACGGCAGATCGACGGATACTATAGTCTCTTCAGCAGTGTTCCCTCCGGAACGATGATCACCTGGTGGCTCCTTGCCCCCGCCGGATTTATTGACACGATGGCATTCCAGAGAATCTTCGCCGCAAAGGATGAAAAATCCGCCAAGAAGAACATCGAGGGCGCATTTATCCTTATGGTCATTTTCGGACTCGTCCTTACCTTTATCGGAGTAATGGCTCATGTTATCCTCCCCAACGGCAGCGACCCCGCCACGGTTATGCTTGATACGGTTAAGGTTATTCTCCCCAGCGGCATCCGCGGCCTTCTCGTTGTAGCTTTTGCCGGTGTTGCCGTATCCACGGCAAGCTCTACGCTCCTTGCCTGTTCAACCACCTTGGAGCAGGATGTGTTCGCCGTGCTTTATAAGGGTGAGTATAATAACAAAACAGCCATTCTCGTCAACAGAATATTCGTTGGCGTTGTAGGTCTGCTCTCTCTCGTTTTGGCTCTCAAAGTCGGCAGTGTTACCAAAATTCTTATGTACGGCTACTCCGTGTATGTACCCGGTCTTCTGCTGCCTGTCATTGCACGCACCTGTAATATGAAGATTGGCGAAAAATACATTCTTTCCACAATGATCGTCGGTGTTATTTCGTCTGTGGTGCTCATCCTTATCGGCGAGCCCTTCCCCGCATCTCTCGGCGGACTCCTTCTGTCAGCAATTCCGTTTGCCATCGGTTGGGGCTGCAGCAAAAAGCAGGCTTAAACAGGCAGCAGTTTCTTAGATTACCGTTCAGCTTAGGCTCTGTGCAAATGTACTTGTTAAATCGAAAGGATATAAAAATGGAAATAACAACATTTGATAAGCTCAGCAAAGAGGATCAGGCACTTGTAAAAACGGCCATGGAAGCCCGCGAAAACGCTTATACTCCTTACAGCAATCACAAAGTAGGCTCCGCCGTTCGTACTGCCAACGGAAAGGTTTTCCCCGGCTGCAATGTTGAAATAATCTCTCTTCAAACCAGCTGTCATGCAGAGCGAAACGCCGTAATGAATATGGCCATGCACGGTGAGCGCGTAATTGAGGCCTTAGTATGCTACGGTCCATACTCCGGTGTCCCCTGCGCAGAATGCAGACAGGTCATCTGGGAATTCTGTGACAACAATCCCAATGTCCGAATCATCGGTGCTACGACTGAGGGTGAAATCGAATTGATGACCATAGGTGAAATATACCCATATGCCTATGGACCGGCAACAAAAGGAATCGATTGCAAAAAATACTGATAATTGCAGGCTATCTGCATGAATTGAAGCGTCCCCGCAAAAGTTAGGCAAATATGCAAAGGGCTTGTTGTCTGTGAAAAGCAGACGGCAAGCCCTTTTTCTTTGTCTCGATACTGCCAAGTATAATAATGACATCACTCAGCGCAAAATGCCGAATGTATTGCCGGAGGGTATGAACCATGAAGAAGTGCGGCTTTTGCGCCAATAGGCACAAAAGACAGCGGCTCATCCGATCCGAACGAATGAGCCGCCGTTTTCTTTATTCCTTTTCGGAAGCGTCCGCAGCGTCTTCCGTGTTTTCCCGCTCCGTCTCCGCAGCGATCCCCGCGCCGTGCTTTTTAAAGGCAGGCTCGGTGAAGAGCGACCAGAGCAGCATCAGCACCGCCGGCATGAACGCGAGCGGAAACAGCCACCGCACGCTCAAGCGTGCAATTTCAGCCGTCATCAGCACGAGCACCACGGTTGACGGCAGATGCCCCGCGGCAAATTTCAGCGCTGTTTTGTTCAGAGCGCCGAAGCTCATCGCGCAGCGTGATAGGATCGGAAACACCCAGCATGCCGCGCCGAGAGGCAGGATCAGCGCGACATAGTACGCCGCGCCCGCAGCCATGGCGGTGGGGGCTTCGGCGCTGTACTGCCGCAGCAGCGCGAGCATCCACAGCCCGAGCGCGGCGATCGCGCCCCAGAGCAGCGTCAGCAGCAGGCCCGGCACAAGCTCATTTTTGAACGTGCGGAAAAATCGCTCATAGGGCCCGGACTGCTTATACCGTATGCAGCGCACGACGCTGTCATAGAGCGCGGTCGTCGCCGCGCCCAGCGTCAGTACGGGGATGCTGCACAAAAGCCACAGCACGCTCAGCGCCAGAATGTCCGTCAGCGTATTCAGCGCTCGCCAAAGCCAGCCCTGATAGCGAAATACGCGCCCCAGCATCAGGTCAGATCGCGCACTCTCGGCGCGAGCGCATCGGCGAGCTGGCGATGCCCGCGGCAGCTGAGGTGCATATAGTCTACCGTGTTGAACTCCGCCACGCCCTCGGCGTCGAAGAAAGCCCAGCCGTGCGCGGCGCATTTTTTTCGGTATTCTTCCGCCACGCCCATGGACGTTGCGTGGCAGGATGCGCCCATGGCGGGATCGTTGTGCCCTGCGCCGATGTGCGGCGGCGCAACGATAAGCAGGTTCGGCCTGCCGGCGCGCCATGCGGCAACGGTCTCTGCTTTCAATGCAAGGCGCTCCATGCCGATGCCGATGCACGCCGGACTCGCGTTGAAGCGCTCCTTTGTGTCGTTCGTGCCGAGCATGATGATCAGCAGATCGACCGGCTCATGCGACATCAGCGTAGAATATATGACGTCCAGCCCGGACATACACTCGTGCAGCGGATCGGAAAACACGGTCGTCCGGCCGGAGAGCCCCTCTTCCAGCACAAGGTACTCCTCTCCCAGCATCTTCTGCAAAAGGCAGGTCCAGCGCTCGTCCTCGTTGAAGCGGTCGGTGCGGTCGGCGGTGTCATTGGGATCGGCACAGTATCCGTGGGTATTGGAATCGCCGAAGCAGACAATGTGTTTTTTCATGTGTGCTCTCCTTATTACGGGATAGTTATTTCCGGTTCTCCGGCAGAGAAGCGGCGGCGGCAGACTGACCGACACGGCGGAACTTCTCATCCGGCAGAGCAAGGTGGATTATATCAGCGAGCGTGCTGTACTCGTCGCGCAGCACGCGGCCGCATTCTTCTATCACGAGCTCGCCGCCGCGTCCGGACATTACGCGCCCGAGCAGCAGCACATGGCGGAAGTGGTACATATCGTGGTAGAGCGCGAGCGAGTGCGCCAGATACACGCCGATGCTGCGGTATATCGCGGCGGCGCGGTCGTCCCCCTCTTCCATGAGCTTCTGCACGACCTTGAGCTTTTCCGCCGGAGAAAGCGATCCATCCAGCTCGATACCCGCGCGCGGAGCGAGCTTTATAACGCCGTCCTGCGAGAAATACTTCACGCCGCAGCCGATGTCGAGTGACCATTCGTCCTGCATTGCGCCGGGGTTTGCGTCCACGGGGATGAACGCCAGCTCGTTGAGCCAGCCCGTGATATACCCGTTTTCATCAACATAGCCGCCCGCCTCGCTTGTGCCCATGGCGATGCCGAGAATGTTCGTATCCTCCAGACTGATGGCACCGGCGAGCGCTGTAACGTCGCCGTCGTTGAAAACACAGAACGGCACATCGCCGAACGTATCGGTGATGGCGCGGATGTAGATATCCTTGACCTTCGCATCAAAAAGGTCCTGCGGCACCTTGAGGAAGAGCGAAGCGTTCATGGTGCGGTTATTTATATACACACCGGCGCTCGACACGCCCACGGCGTCCACGCGCGGCAGATGCTCCGCCGCTGCCCGGAGCGCGGCAACGATGCCATCATAGTGGTAGTCCGGGTCCGCTGTCGTCTTGGGAAACCACACGACCTCCTCGGAATACACGGTCTCGCCGTCGATCACGGCGCTGACCTTGCGGTCGCTCCCGCCCGCGTCAAAGCCTATGCGGCAGCCGTCAAAGTGTCCTCCCGCAGGCCGGGGCGAATCCTTCGCTTCCGGCAGCTTTTCGGCATAGACGACCTCAAACGGCCGTTCATATATATGGGAGAAATAGTCCCAGTCAAACGCCTGGCAGCCGTCCGCGCTGAAGCATTCACGGATATACTCACACATTTCCCGGTCGCCGCTGATATACACGCGCCAGCCGCCCTTCATCCACAGCATGGACTTGACGAGACGGCGGATATAATATCTGTCAGCCTCTATTCGGTCGGGCGTGCCGTGGATAAACGTATGGACGGATGCCATCTCGCCGCCGCTGCGCTCCACGGCGACTCCAACGGGCTTTTGTGCCGATGCAAGAAATGCGTGGTTGAACTTATAGAGCGGGAAAAAGTCACGGTCAAGCTCCGGAAGATTTCGGACGCTTGCCTCGATGCCGAGATAATTCATGCTGCGCATCCTCCATATACAGAAATTTTATGTTATGAGGCGTGTGATATATTTATTATATCATGCCTTTGTGTGCCTGTCACTAAGAAATAAAAATTATTTCAAATTAAAAATCTATTGAAAATTATTTTCTTTGATGCTACCATAAGAGTATGATCACCGGGTCTGTTTATACCGACGAATCGGAAAGGGGCGTTTACGATGGATAAGCAAAAACTGGAAAACGCGAGAGGCTGGATACAGTCCGAGCTGAAAAACTGTATTGATTTCTGGCTCAAAAACGGCATGGACCCTGTCAATGGCGGCGTATACACCTGTCTCGATCGCAAGGGCGAAATATATTCCACAGATAAAAGCGTGTGGATGCAGGGGCGCTGCGGCTGGATCTTCGCGTATCTCTGCCATGTATACGGCACGCGCGAGGAATGGCTGCGCGCATCGAAGAGCTGTCTCGACTTTATGGAGGCGCACTGCATAAACCGCGCGGCCGGGAACCGGATGTACTTCACCGTCACCGCCGAGGGCGCGCCGCTCCGCCAGCGCCGGTACTGCTTTTCCGAGGCGTTTTACGCCATGGCGAACGCGGAATACTACGGCGTGACCGGTGAGCGGGAGCATCTCGAGCGCGCTCGGCGCGCGTATGACCTCTACTGGGATCTCAACCACGGCATGCCCGACCCGACCGGTCTCGGGCCGAAGACCGCGCCCGCAACGCGCACGGGGCGCGCCTTCGGCATCCCGATGATATACCTCAACGTCACCGCCGTGATGCAGCGCGTCGATCCGGAAAATGCGGCGCTCTACGCCGAACGCGCCGCCGCCTGCGTAGACGAGATATTCCGCTACCACGTCCATCCGGAGCTTAAATGCGTGCTGGAGAACGTCGCGGTTGACGGCACAGCGAGATTGTATTACACTGAAGGGCGAACTGTTAACCCCGGACACGATATAGAAGGCGTGTGGTTCCTGCTCGAATATGCGCGCAGAACCGGCAATGCAGAGCTTGTCGCCAGAGCTGAGGAGATTTTCCGCTGGGCGATAACCGCCGGGTGGGATAAGGAATACGGCGGACTATTGTACTTTGTTGACGCGCTCGGCAAGCCGCCCGAGGCGTACGAGCACGACATGAAGCTCTGGTGGCCGCACGATGAGATACTCATATCCTCGCTCATGCTCTATAAGGATACCGGCAAGGAAGAATATCTCGACTGGTTTTATACCACGCTCGACTACTGCAAAGCGCATTTCGCTGACAGCGAGTACGGCGAGTGGTACGGCTATCTTCGCCGCGACGGGCTGCCCACCGAGCCGTCGACCAAAGGCTCAACTTTCAAAGGGCCGTTCCATCTGCCGCGCATGCTCATCATGACGGACGTTATGGCGGGAGAATTGCTCTCGAAATAAAAACACAGGAGAAGCGTATGGAGCAAAGCAGCATAAACGTTTTTGAGCGAATCAGCGCAGAGTATTATAATCTCACTACCGCAGAGAAAAAGGCGGCGGATTATGTGCTTTCGCACCAGAGAAAAGCGCAGGACATGAGCATCACCGAGCTCGCCGCGGCAAGCGGCGTAGCAGAGGCGACCGTGTCGCGCTTCTGCCGGCGGCTGGGATGCAAGGGGTACAACGCTTTTCGGCTCGCCATTGCCAACTCCATCGCCCAGCGCCCGCAGCAGTCCAACCCGCTCTCCGGCGAGGTGCTCGATGACGACAGCTTTTCCGATGTCTGCAAAAAGCTCTACACGGCCAACGTCAGCGCCATGACGCAGACGCTTGAGCTTGTCCGTCCGGAGGAATATATCCGCGCGGCGGATCTTCTGGAGCAGGCGGACCGGGTGCTGTGCATGGGACAGGGCGGCTCTATGATCATCGCCATGGAGGCGGCGCATCTCTTTTCCACGGCAAGCGGAAAGTTCTTCTCCGTGACCGACTCGCATATGCAGGCCATCGCCATCGCTACTGCGGGCGAGAACGACGTCATTCTCTTCTTCTCCTATTCCGGCGCGACAAAGGATCTGATCGAAACTCTCTCTTACGCGCGCGAGCGCGGTCTGCGCTCCATTCTCGTCACACACTTTGCCAACTCTCCCGGCGCCGGTCTTGCGGATGTGACGCTGCTGTGCGGCGCGGACGAAAGCCCGCTGCAGCTCGGCTCCGTCGGCGCGAGGATCGCGCAGATGTACCTTCTGGACGTTCTCTTTTCCGAGCTCTGCCGCCGCAATCTGGACGCATGCCGCCAGAGCCGCGCCCGCATCGCCGCCGCTCTTGCGGATAAGCACCTGTGACCGGCTGAAAATCTTTTTCATCTTCCCTCCCCCGGAGAGCACTCTGCTCTCCGGGGATTCTTATACTATCATTTGCAAAAAATATTCTTTGTCTAATTTTAAAGAAAATTATTTTCAAAAATCTATTGACATTGGCGAGAGCTTTGGTTAATATGATGGTGAAAAGAGGAAATTCACCGGCGAGAGCCGTTGAAATAACGAAACCTGAACAAAATGTTTAAGGAGGCACATCATGAAGAAACTGCTCGCAATGCTGCTCGCGCTGTGCATGGTATTTGCCCTGTGCGCCTGCGGCCAGACCGCTGCACCCGCTGCCGACCCCGCACCTGCTCAGGCTGCCCCCGCTCCCGCGGCGGAACCCGCCGCCGAACCCGTCAACATCACGCTCTGGACCTACCCGATCGGCGGCTGGGGCAATGCTGACACCGTCGATGCCCTCATTGCCTCGTTCGAGGCCGCGAACCCCGGCATCACCGTCACCGTGGAATATCTCGACTACACCAACGGCGACGACCAGGTCAACACCGCGCTCGAAGGCGGCTCCGCTCCCGATCTCATCATGGAAGGGCCGGAACGTCTCGTTGCCAACTGGGGCGCGAAGGGCTACATGGTCGATCTCGCCGACATGTGGGATGCCACCGACAAGTCCGAAGTCAATCCGGCCTGCGTCTCGGCCTGCTTCACCGCGGACGGCGCCTGCTATGAGTACCCCCTCGTTATGACCGCGCACTGCATGGCCATCAACTATGATGCGTTCGTCGCCGCCGGCGCCGACCAGTACATCGACACCGAGACCCACACCTGGACGACCGAGAACTTCATCAAGGCGGTCGATGCGCTGTATGCCTACTATAAAGAGCCCGTCGGCGACGTCTACTGCTCCGGCCAGGGCGGCGACCAGGGCACCCGTGCTCTCGTCAACAACCTCTACGGCGGCATGTTTACCAATGCCGAGCACACCGCCTACACCGCGGACTCTCCGGAGAACATCAAGGCTCTCGAGCTTCTGCAGAGCATGGACGGCATCTACTTCAACGCGGCTGAGAACGGCGGCGAAGAGATCACCGCTTTCCGTCAGGGCATCCTCAAGATGGCGTTCTGCTGGAACATCGCTCAGCAGCTCAACTCCGACAACAACGATGCCGAGCTCACCAACGACGGCGAGAAGATCGTTTTCATGAGCTTCCCCTCCGAGACCGGCGAGAGCAAGCTGCAGGGCGGCATCTGGGGCTTCGGCGTGTTCGATAACGGCGACGCCGCCAAGATCGACGCTGCGAAGACCTTCATCAAGTACTTTGCCGACGGCGAAGGCACGATCGATGCAGTCAAGGCCTCCAAATACTTTGCCGTGCGCGACACCGCCGAGGGCATTGACCTCACCGGTATCTGGGCGGACAACGCCATCATGAACGAGTACACCAAGCTCATGCCCTATCTCGGCGACTACTACCAGGTCACCTCCGGCTGGGCGACCGCCCGCACCGAGTGGTGGAACATGCTCCAGCGCATCGGCGGCGGCGGTGATGTCGCCACCGAGGTCGCAACGTTCTGCGCCAACGCGAACGCAGCGGCTGCCGGCTAATCAAGCAAGCAAGGCTTTTTCATATCTCCTTTTCTCCTTTGACCCACAGCGCGCACCCTCTCTGTGCCCCCGCGCAGAGAGGGTGTGTTGATTGCTACCGAATCCATAAGGGGGAGCGACCCTATGTTCAAATCCAAAAACAGCATGAGCCGCGCGCTCGTGCGGCGGGAAACAACAGCGGGATACCTGTTTTTGCTGCCAAGTCTGTTCTTCTTCGTCACCTTTGTGCTGTATCCTATGTTCCTGTGCATATACACCAGCTTCTTTGACTCCAACATGGGCAAAAACGCCGTGGATGTCTTTGTCGGGCTGGGTAACTATAAGGAGCTTTTCCGGGATAAGCTCTTCCTCGGCGCGCTGAAAAACACGGTCATCATCGTTGTCGTTGCCGTTCCGACGGTGTGTGCGTTCTCCCTCTGGGTCGCCACGGCGATATACGATATGAAGCCCGCGCTGACCTCAGCGTTCCGCTGCATCTTCTATCTGCCGGTCGTCACCGGCTCGGTCGCGGTAACGGTCGTCTGGAAATGGATGTACAACAACCGCTTCGGCGTGTTCAACTACCTTTTCAAGAGCCTCGGCATCATTGACCAGAATATAAACTGGCTGGGCGATGCGCGCTTCGCGCTCTGGTGCATCATTCTCATCCTCTTCACCACCTCCGTCGGCCAGCCCATCGTTCTCTACGTTTCGGCGCTCGGCAACGTGGATCACTCGCTCGTTGAGGCGGCGCAGGTAGACGGCGCGAACCGCCGTCAGGTGTTCTGGAAGATCAAATGGGCGCAGATCATGCCCACCACGCTCTACATACTCATCATCACCACGATCAACTCCTTCCAGTGCTTCGCGCTGATCCAGCTTCTCACCTCCGGCGGGCCGACGCACAGTACGGACACGATCATGTATTACATCTATTACACCGCGTTCAAGCTCTACCGCTACGGGTACGGCAACGCCATGGGCGTTGTGCTTATGATCATCATCGCGGTGCTCTCTGCTGTCCAGTTCAAGCTGGGGCAGCAATCGGACTAAGGGGGTGAGCGTATGCAGAGCAAATCGAAAGCAAACCGCATCATCACTCTTGTCATTATCATCATCCTCGCAGCGCTCTTCACGTTCCCGCTCTACTGGATCATTACGGGTTCCTTCAAGACCGCCAAGGAGGTCAACTCCGTTACACCTGTCTGGTGGCCGAGCGAGTGGACTCTGAAGAATTACCAGACGCTCATGAGCAAGCTCAAGGCCCCGCTGTGGGAGTTTTACATCCCCTTCAGCCAGTATTTCTCGGCCGACGGCAGCCCGATCGTCTTCTCCGCCGGTCCCACCGTGCCCGGTGCGATCCGCTGGATGTTCAACACCGTGTGGATGGCCGTTGCAGCCATGCTCCTCACCTGCGCGACCTCCGCGCTCGCGGGGTATGCGCTGGCCAAGAAGCGCTTCGTCGGACGCAGGCTCATTTTCACGCTCATCGTCTGCGCGATGGCCCTGCCGAAGCAGGTCATCCTTATACCGCTCATCCGCGAGATGTCCTCGCTCAAGCTCTACAATACGCTCAGCGCGGTTGTTTACCCGATCGTCGGCTGGCCGTTCGGCGTGTTCCTCATCAAGCAGTTTGCCGAGAGCATCCCCAGCGAGATACTGGAGGCCGCGAGGATCGACGGCGCGAGCGAGCTGAAAACCTTCAACCGGATCGTTTTCCCCATGATAAAGCCCGGCGTCGGCGCGCTTGCCATCTTCACGTTCATCAATTCGTGGAACGACTATTTCATGCAGCTCATCATGCTCTCCAGCACAAAGAATCTGACCATATCGCTGGGCATCGCAAAGATGCAGGCGGAAAACTCGACGGACTTCGGGCTCATCATGGCAGGCGCCGCCTTTGCCGCCGTGCCGATCATTATCGTGTTTCTCATTTTCCAGAAATATTTTACCAAGGGAATCACGATGGGCGCCGTCAAGGGCTGACACACAAGGAGTGAAAACAATGAAAGCCAGAGACCTGAATAAATACCAGGGGATCTTCCCTGCCTTCTATGCATGCTATGACGACGCCGGTGAAGTATCGCCCGCCCGTGCGCGGGCGTTCACGGAATACCTCATCGAAAAGGGTGTAAACGGCCTTTATGTCGGCGGTTCGTCCGGTGAATGCATCTATCATTCCGTAGCGGAACGCAAGGCGCTGCTGGAGGCCGTCATCGCCCAGGCCGCCGGACGTGTCACGATCATCGCGCACGTCGCCTGCAACAACACGCGCGACAGCATGGAGCTTGCCGCCCACGCCGAGAGCGCCGGGGCCGACTGCATCGCCGCCATTCCCCCGATCTACTTCCATCTGCCGGACCGCGCGATCGCGCAGTATTGGACCGATATTGCCTCTGCCGCGCCGAATACGGATTTCATCATCTACAACATCCCGCAGCTCGCCGGCACAGCGCTGAACAGCGCTCTTCTGCGCACGATGCTCGCCGTACCGACCGTGATCGGCGTGAAAAACTCCTCCATGCCGATACAGGATATTGAAATGTGGCGCGATGAGGGCGCGATCGTTTTCAACGGTCCGGACGAGCAGCTTCTCTCCGGGCTCGCCGCGGGCGCGGTCGGCGGCATCGGCGGTACGTACGCCGCCATGCCGGAGCTCTACGAACGCATCTTCACCCTTGTCCGCAGCGGCGATATTCTCCCCGCGCGCGACATTCAGGACGCCTGCTGCCATATCATTTACAAAATATGCTCCGGGCAGGGCAACATGTACGCCATGATCAAGGAGATTCTCCGTCTCCGCGGTGCGCCGGACATTGGCGGCGTCCGTGCGCCGCTCTATCCTCTCCAGCCGGGCGACGAGGCTATCGCTGCCTCGTGCGCCGCGGACATCGACGCCGCGATCGCAAAGTTCTGCAAATAAAGCCAGATTCTCGCATCTTCCTCCGCATGGAAAAAGCGGCTCATCCGTTTCATGCACCGAACCAGTAAAACAAGACAATAGACAAAACGGCCCCCTGTGTAGGATAATAACTACACAGGGGGTATCGTTATGTCAAAGCGAAAGTACACACGGGTAAAGACCGTAGAAAGTCTCATAGTGACCATGCGGGCAGAGGGGTTGACCTTACGAGAGATAGGCGACGAGTCAGGACTAAGCTATAAACAAATGCGAGATTGGTCATACCGGCATAATCGCGAACAGTGGAATATAGCCATAGGAAAAGAGCCACGACCAAAGGGACGCCCATGGAAAGACAGCCAACCACCCAAACAGGATACACAGAAGGAACTGGAACGCTTAAGGATGGAGAATAAACTATTGCGGGATTTTCTGCAATCCATGGAAAGGAAGTGAGGCCCAAAGTAAAGTATGCTGTTATCCATCGTCATCGCAGCGAGTATCCAATATCTGTTATGTGTAAGTTTTTTGAAGTATCCCGGAGTGGATACTACGATATCCCGTCAAACAGTAAGTCTGGTACTGGACACGATCCGCTTGGCCATGAAGAAAGAGAAAAAGAAAGCCGCTGCGGAGTTACAGCTCCACAGCGACCAGGGCTTTCAATACACCTCACAAGCATACTTCAAGCTAACACAATCTTATGGCATAATACCGTAGCGCCGTCGAGCAGCGTGCCGAGAAGATCGCTCTTCCCGGAGCCCGAACCGCCGAGCAGCGAGCCGAGAATGTCCGAAAGGCCAGTCGTTTCGCCCTTGAGAAGGCTGACCGCCGCTTTCTTCGTGTCGGCGTCCGCCGCACGGTACAGCTCCAGAATCTTCTTTTCCGCCGCGGTGACCTTCACCGACGTGCCGGACGAGGACTTCGTTCCGGAAGAGCTCTTTGCCGAAGAGCTTTTGGAAGAAGATTTATACGTCGATTCCTTGGCCGCGCTGATCAGTGAGCTTTGCGTAACGCCCGTGTACTTTGCGATCTCTTTAAGTACCGTCTGCGTGAGCTCCAGCTCGCCGCGCTCGGCCTTGCTGATGTCCGAGGCCGTGACGCCCTTGATCTTTTTCGCCAGCTGCTCCTGCGTCAGCCCCGCGCCGGTACGCGCTTCCTTGATAAGAGGTCCAACCTTGTTTGCCATGCGCTTCGCCTCCGTGTTATGTATTTACTGCATTGTAAAACGAAGGCAAAGCGCTTGTACAGGGATTTTCCCGCGAAAAGCCCCGCCCCGGTCAGTCGCGCCGGAGGGCCTGAATGGGATTGAGGTTGGACGCCTTGACCGCCGGGAGAAGGCCGAACACGATGCCGATGACCATGGAGAACACCACAGCGATGAGGATTGCCGGGACGCTGATGGCAGTCGGCGTACCCATGACGGACGAAATGAGCCGCGCCATGATGATGCCGACGATCACGCCGAGCAGGCCGCCGAGGCTTGTGAGCACCGCCGCTTCCGTGAGAAACTGGTTGAGGATGCGGCGGCGGCGCGCGCCGATGGCTTTTTTGAGACCAATCTCCTGCGTGCGCTCGGTAACGGTGACAAGCATGATGTTCATAACGCCGATGCCGCCGACGAGCAGCGAAATGCTTGCGATCCAGATGAGTTGGCGGTTGGATGAGTTGGAAAGCTCCTGCAGGTTCTTCGCCTGCTCCATGAGGTCCTGCCCGCGGTAGGAGAGCGTTTTGTCCGCGCCGATGAGCTGGCTGGACGAGAGAAGCTCGCCCGCCTTCTGTCCGACGCTCGTCATATTGTCGGTATTGTCCGCGCGCAGCGCCGCGCACTGCGGCTCGTCGAACGAATAGAGCATCGGCCAGGTCTTGAGCGGAAGGAAGATCGTGCCGGTCTCGTTCATGTACTGGTAGTAATCGCTCGGCGTTTTGATCTGCATCGTTGTGGAGCGCGCACGCTTAACAACGCCGACGACCGTGAAGCTGTCGCCCTGCATCTCCACGGTCTTGCCGACCGGGTCTTCGCCGGAGAAGAGCGCCGAGGCCGCCGCCGCATCGAGCATGCAGACCTTTTTCGCCTTGGCATAGTCCTCCTTGAGGAAGCTGCGGCCGTGGTCAAGGGAGTAGCCGTTCACATCGAAATAGTACTCGTCGATACCGTAGAGATTGCCGGAAAAGCTGTTATTGCCATAGTATACGCCGTCGGCGTAATTGCGGCTGCAAAAGAGCGAAACGCCCTTCACATGGTCGATCTTGCAGAGCTCCTGCCGTGTTTCCTCGGTGATCGGGTAAACGCCGGCGGGCACGCCGTTATACTGCACCTCATACGGATAATTGTCCTGATAGAGCTGCACAACGACGGCGTTATTGCCCGCGCCGACAAGGCTTTCCTTGATCTGCTCGTTCGTGCCTTTGATCGTGGATACGATCGTGATGATTGAAGCGATGCCGATGATAATGCCGAGCATCGTCAGGAACGAGCGCAGCTTATGCCGCCACACGTTTTGAAACGCCAGAGAAATGCTTTCAAGCAATGCACCCGCCCCCTTTCAGTAATTATAGAACGACGCAGCGTCGGATATCTCGGTCTTAGCTCCGGCTCGGATATTGTTGCCGTACGGGAAGGCAATATATTCCTCGCCGGTGAGTCCGCCGTTGATCTGCGTATACGAACCCCAGAGCGATCGTCCGGTCGATACGGCGCGCTTTTCAAGCTTCCCGTTCGCGTCACGGACATATACGAAGCTCCCGCCGCCCTCGCGGAGGATGAACATGTTCTGGAGATATACACCGGAAGCACTGCTGCCGAAGGGGTTGTAGGTGATATTCACATACTCGCCCTCGCGCACGGGGGTGTCCTCGTCCAAATACACGGTGAAGGGATAGAGCGAAGCGTTGTTGTTGCCCTGGCTCCAGTGATAGTAGCCGCTGTTCTCCCCGACCGGGTATTCGGAAATGCTGACGATCTCCGCCTCCGTCTGGGAATACGTCTGCCACGACATCACCGTGACCGTATCGCCGACATGGAGCGTTTGCAGCTCCGTTTCACTCATCGCGCCGGTGACATAGTATCCGCCGCCGCCGGAAATGAGTACCGCCGGGAGCTGCTCCTCGCGCGCCTGATCCGGGCTGCGGATCGTTTTCACTACGCCGTCGATCTTGCTGTAGACCACGCCGTTGTTGATCTCGAATTCGAGCGTTTCGTATTCGAGCCGCGCCTTTTTAAGATCGAGCTCCGTCTGGTAGATCTTCTCCTGCGCTTCGCGGCGCATGGCGATGAGCTCATTATAGGTGTAGCTCGGCGTCGTATCGATATAGGTGTTGCCGCCGTCGTCGATATCGCCGCTGTCGTCCGGCGCCGTGCCGTCATCAAAGCGTCCGTAGGCCTCGTCCACCTTAAAGGCCACCGAGCCGTCGCTCTGGCGGACGAACACCATGCCCCAGCTGCGGAGAATGTCGCCGTCCGGAGAATCGCCGTCATGCACCTCAAAGACAACATACGCTGTGCTGCCGCCCGCTCTCGTCAGGAGCGAGTCGATAAAGGCGCTGTCATAGGCGCAGTTGTTGCTCCAGATATAGAAGAACGGGCTGTCCTTCGTGCCGCTGCCGCCGCGGAAATACGGTACCTCCACCGGCGTGAGCGGCGTATCCGGCTCCTCGTCAGGGAGAGGATCGGGCTGCGGGACATACAGGCGATAGTTGTTCACCTTTACAAGATTGGCGTTCGCCTCGTCGAGCGCGATCTCCAGCTTCTGTACGGAGATCCTCGCCCGTTCGAGCTGCAGGTCGGTGAGCGTCGTGTCGTAGGACAAAATCGGGTCGCCGACTTTGACCGTATCGCCCTCATGGACATAGTACTTTGTGATCTTCTGCGTTTCGGATACATAGATCGACTGCATTTTATCGGGCTTTACAAGCCCCTGCGTCTCCGCCTGGTCGTCGGCGTAGTTTGTGCAGAATTCCATGATCGGATAGACCTTCACCTTGCCGCCGCTGCCGCGGACGAGGAGCAATATGCCGTACACGCCGCCGCCGATGAGCGCGGCGATCAGTACTCCGGCGATCGTGCGGCGCAGCCAGACAGGCAGATTATTAAAAAACGATATCTTCACCTTTTTCATCCGCCGCGCCTCCTTTCATCATGTCGTACCGGTGCTTGTCCTCGTCGCCGCGGATCAGCTCGCCGTCGAGAATGCGGTGGATCTTTTTCGCGCAGTCGGCAATGTCCTGCGCGTGCGTGATGAGCACGACCGTCGTTCCCTTCGCGTTCAGCTCGCCGAAGATCTGCATGACCTGACGGCCGGAAGCGGAGTCCAGCGCGCCGGTCGGCTCGTCCGCAAGCAGGATGCGCGGCTTTGCGATCATCGCGCGGGCGATCGCCACGCGCTGACACTGGCCGCCGGAGAGCTGGTTCGGGTAAAAGTCCATACGATCTTCCAGCCCGACGCTCGCAAGCGCTTCCGCGGCGCGCTCACGCCGTTCACGGCGCGGCACGTTCGCATAGAGAAGCGGCAGCGCGACATTGTCGAGCGCCGTGAGCTTCGGCAGAAGATAGAAGCTCTGGAAAACGAAACCGATCATCTGGTTTCGTATATCGGCGAGCCGGTCATCCGAGGCCGAGGATACGTCCTCCCCGGCAAGCACATAGGTGCCGGAGGTCGGCGTATCGAGACAGCCGATGATGTTCATAAGCGTTGTTTTACCGGAGCCCGATGGCCCCATGATGGCAAGATAATCCCCGTCGTCGATCTCAAGAGAAATGTTCTTGAGGATGTGTACAACATCCTTGCCCTGGGGATAATCCTTGCAGATGCTGCGCATTTCCAGAAGCATTACGCCACGCTCCCCTCCGCATTTGCCGCAGCGTCCTCTGCGGGCGCTGCCTCCGGCACAACGGCATCCTCCGCCGGTGCTTCGATCTCGGCGGGGTCGCCGAAGAGCGATTCGTCCGGCGCTTCGATGGGCGCGTCGCCGTCAGAGGCGTTGCCGTCGGAGACAAGCGTCGGAGGCATCGGAGCCGCGCCGGAGCCGAAGCCGCCCGAGTTGCCGCCGGAAACATAGCCGGAATTATCCTCATACACCTGCGTGTGCATGCCCGCCGTAAGGCCGTCCATCGGGAAGGCGATATAATCGCTCTCCTTCAGACCGGAGATGACCTGATATTCGCCCCGCTCGGCGTCATATTCACCGAGGGACACGCCGCGCTTTTCCAGCCGGTCGCGTCCGTTCGCCGCCCATACATAGGGCGAGGAATCGGCGTCCACAATATAATATTCCGGCAGCCAGAGTCCCTCGCGGACCTCCTGCTGGCCGTAGTCCGGCTCAATGTACACGTGCTGGCCGAGAATGAGGCCGGTCACATCGTTGAGCTTCACATAGAACGGGTACTTGGACGAGCTTGTCATCTCGTTGCCGCCGCCACCGCCGTAATACGGGCTATTATTGCTCTGCACCTTGGTCTCCCAATCGATGCTATCGAGCACGCCGCTCCACGTAACGCTCTCGTCAAGGCGTGAACGGATAAGCACGTTCATCCCCTCGGAAAGCGTGCCGACGTTCAGCTCGTTGATCGTGCCCTTGACCTGATAGGTCGTCATGTCCATGATGGTGATGTAGGCGTCGCTGCCGCTCGTATCGTCGCCATAGCCGGAGCTTGCGCCTGTATTCTCCGTATTCTTCACGCTCATCACGCGGCCGGAGATCGGTGCGCGCACGTCCGTATCCTCGAGTGCTTCCTGCAAATTCTCGATCTCGCGTTCTTTGAGACCCTTATTGTAGGTCGCTTCACGCACGTTCGCCTGCAGCTCCTGGATCTGCAGCGAGTAGGTGAGCTGCTGCGCCGCGGGGGCGGCGTCGCGCTGGCGCTCGAGATTGGGGATGTCCTCCTCGGCGTTGGAGATCGTGTTCTCGTAGCCTTCGAGCTCGAGCAGGAGCTTGCTGAGCTGAAGCTCCATGGCCTCGTTGTCGTAGCAGAAGAGCACATCGCCCTCGGTGACGAAGTCGCCTTCCTTTACGTAGGTCTCAAGAACTTTCTTGTCGCCCTTTTTGACCGTTGCCGTTTCGCCCGAAACGACAATACCGGCGTACCGGTTCACCAGCCCCACGGAGCCCTGCGAGGTGATGTCCGATACCTTCTGGACGGTAACGGCATCCTCGGCATTGCCGCCGCAGCCGGTCATAACGCCGAGCAGCAGGCAAGCGCCGAGGAGAATGGCAAGCAGCTTTTTCATGTATGTTCCTCCTGTACTTTCAGGATGTATTGCTTACTATTCCTATGACGCACCCAGAGGAAGAAAAGTTCGCTTTTCCCTGCCGGACACGCCGAAAATAAAAGCGATTGCATTTTATCATAAAAATGCTATATTGGATACACGAAAAATAACGTCGAAAACGGAGGTATTCCCATTATGACCTGCAAGGAAAGATTTCTCAAATACATCGCCGTGTCCACCGCGTCCGACGAGGACAGCACCGAAAGCCCGTCCACGGCCCGGCAGCTGGAGCTCTCGCGCCGTCTGGCCGAGGAAATGCTCTCTCTGGGGCTGAAGAACGTCCATATGGACAGCTGCGGAAACGCCATCGGCACGCTTCCCGCCACGGAGGGCGTCAAGGCCGCCGGAACGCTCGCGCTCATCGCGCATGTGGACACCTCTCCCGCCGCGAGCGGCGAGGGCGTGAACGCCCGCGAGGTACTCTATACCGGCGAGGACATTGAGCTCGGCCACGGCGTCATTCTCTCGGAAAAGCAGTTCCCCGCCATGAAGGACGTGCGCGGGCAGGTGCTGCTCGTGACGGACGGCTCCACGCTGCTCGGCGCGGACGACAAAGCGGGCGTTGCCGAGATCATGACGGCGGTGGAAAAGCTCATCGCCTCCGGCGCGCCGCACGGAGAGCTGCGCATCGTGTTCACGACCGACGAGGAGGTCGGCCGCGGCACGGAGGGGCTGGACGTTAAAGAGCTTGCGTGCGACTGGGGATACACCGTGGACGGCGGCGAGCTCGGTGTATACGAATACGAAAACTTCAACGCGGCCGCGGCGCTCGTCCGTGTGCACGGCGTCGGCATCCATCCCGGCAGCGCGAAGAACATTATGAAGAACGCCGCGACGATCGCCATGGAGCTGCATTTCCTTCTTCCTGCCGATCAGGTGCCGGAAAAGACCGAGGGCTACGAGGGCTTCATCCATCTCACCGATATGTCCGGCGACGTGGTGGAGGCTGAACTCCACTATATCATCCGCGACCATGACCGCACGCTTTTTGAAGAGAAAAAGGCATGCCTCCGCGCCGCCGTAGAAGAGATCAACCGCCGCTACGGTGAGGGCACCGCCGAAGCCGACATCTCCGATACCTACTACAACATGCGCGAAAAGATCGAGCCGCACCGCCACCTGCTCGACCGCGCAGAGGCCGCTTACCGCGCCTGCGGCGTAGTGCCGCGCACCGAAGCGATCCGCGGCGGCACGGACGGCGCGGTGCTCACGTGGATGGGTCTTCCCTGCCCGAACCTTTCGACCGGCGGCTACAACTACCATGGCGTACACGAATTCATTCCCGTGGACAGTCTCGCGGTCATGCCCGACGTGCTGCTGGAGATCATCGGCAGCTTTGTGGAAAACGTCTGATTCCCGGAGGAAATCATGTCCAGAACATCGATCCTCATCGCCAAGATTCTGGCGGTGCTCCTGCTCGCGGTACTGCTCACCAGCGCGGCGCTCTCGCCGCGCTGGGCGGCGCGGCCGGAGGATGTGCGCGTTCCGGCGCCCGTCTGGCATCGAAAGTGCTGGGATTCACCGGGGGAGATAATCAGGGGATCATCGGTCTGGAAGTACAGTATGAGAAGTATTTAAAGGGCACGGATGGCAAGATCCTGACGCTCACGGACGCGGCGGGGATCGAGCTGGAAAATGAGGCGGAGGATCGCATCGAGCCGGAGGCAGGGCGGGATCTGCAGGCGAGTCTGGATGTCAATATCCAGATGTACGCGGAACAGGCGGCGTACCAGACGATGCAGAAAAAGAATGCGAACCGCGTCTCAATCATCGTGATGAACCCGAAGAACGGGGAAATCTATGCAATGGTAAATGCACCGGAGTTTTCATTGAATGAGCCGTTTGAGCTGGTGACAGATGGAAAAAACGAAGATTCAGAAACAGAAGAAGACATATCCTGGAAGAATGAAGTGCAGTCACACGCAGCATCAGCGCAAAATAAACAAGCTCTCCTCAATCAGATGTGGCGCAATCCCTGTTTAAATGATACATACGAACCGGGGTCTACATTCAAAATCGTGACTGCCGCTGCGGGACTGGAGGCGGGCGTGGTCAACCTGACTGATCAGTTTTCCTGCCCGGGATTCCGGATCGTGGAAGATCGGAAGATTCGGTGTCACAAGGTGGGC
>OGZO01000107.1_pt1 | contig 47841 bp, 43 predicted proteins | sample 1576721 | NCBI WGS metagenome assembly OGZO01 (sample SAMEA3541516, study PRJEB24748) | human gut metagenome | biome: human gut; feature: human-associated habitat; material: faeces | place: China | collected 2012 | reverse complement strand
TCCATCAGTTAATACGACTGTATTTCTGTTGGCTTTTTGAATTTCTTTCACGTCATCTTTTAAGAATAAAGATGTAGCTTGTTTAATACCAGCATCTAGGTTTGTTCCACCACCAGCTCTTAGATTATTGATTGCTTCAAATGCTCTGTTTTTACCTCTAGTAGAAGAGACATCCGTCTAATTTAACGGTACTTCAACATGAGTTGCAAAATCAACAACTGCAAGGTAACGTCCAACATTTTCTCTATCACCAGCATATGACTTCACAAACTCTTTTGCTGCTGCTTTTAAATTTTTAATACGATTGCCTTCCATACTACCTGAAGTATCCACTACAAGAACTGTAGCTGACTTCTTGGTAAATGTTTCAACCTTCTGTTTAGTAACAACCTTTAATTTCATCTTATAAGTGTTGTTACCAAGTGCTTCAGCTGTTTTTTCAACTGAATGAATACCTTCTGGCAGGGTCTGATCTAATTCACCTTGAACCCACTCACCAGACTCGTTATAATAATCGTTCGTCACAGCGTTATCAGTAGTAAGAGCATTCGCATTTATAGGTGCTAATGAAATACTCATCATCAATGCTACTGCATAACTCGTGAATTTCTTGACATTCATAGTTCTTTCCCCTTTCTTCAATTTTTAATTATTCGTTTATAATTGTATAAACGCAATCGCATGAAGTGCACTTTTTAATATCTGATAATCTAGATAGTTTGTTATTAGCAAAAATAAGTTATTCTATAACATTCATATCATAAGTTTTATATTTATGTTTCGCATCTCACTAGTTAAAGTATTTATCATTTTAATTAATATGTTTTAAAAACCTTAATCTCATTATCATAGTCATTCATATTAAATTTAAAATGTTACTCTTTAACCTTTAGAGCCTTTTTGCCACTTTATAATATCAACAATTATAGAAATAAGAGCTCATCTTAATATATGATTCAGCTGTGCACTTATGCAATTGATAACACAATCATTTGCAAACAATCACATACAATAGACGATTAAAAAAAATTTATTCCTCCTTCCTTTATATACCATTTTCAAAATAATACTTTTTTAATTGCCTATCACTTTCTATAAATATAGAATACGTTAGCGGTTACATTTTCAATCCTAATTACCCTATAGAATGTAACATATTTAGGAATTTGTGACATGTAATAATTAAATGTAGAGTTATTTTTGGAATAATACAAATATATAAGTGTGATCGCTTACTTATGATATTTACATAATACTGTATTTGTTTGTTTTTAAGGATAGAACCACAAAAAACGACATGATTAACATGTCGTAATGGACTACTTTATTATGGATCTTCCAATGATACAAAAAAAGTGACAGTGCAATATACATTTTGTATTTCTTGCCTACCACTTTTTTCTTGACTCCTACACTTTATCTTTAATTGTATTCTCTACTTCAATAATACGTCTACCAATTCTCTTTGTTTCTATTTTTTTATAAGCTTCTAAACAAGGAATAAATTCCTTATTGCCTTCTTCCTCAATAATATCAAGTATACGTAAAATAACCTTTCTATTTACTTTGATCAGTTTATGAATGACACGCGGATTATTTTCTTTTACATCCAAGCAGAACTGTTGATATAATTCCTGAGCAAATGTTTCTTTCTCTATTGCCCATCCTTCATCAGAAAATACTAATAAAGGAAGACGCCCTTCATATTCTATACTAAGATAATCTTCATCAATCATCCAATCAATATAATGCATAATATCAGCTAATTTCATATCATGATAATATCCATAAGCTGGACATTCATCTAATTTCAGTTCTAATACCTTTTTGTCTTTAGAACCTTTTAATATCTTAGCAAGCATATTTCTTCCTGCTTTCATAATACACATATCAGCAGCTCTTAAGATCATCTTGATATCTTCTGGAGATAATTCTTTTACATTACCTGTATCAAGAACGACAGGTATTCTATTAACTCTTCTACTCATTGGTTATCTACTCGCTTTCATATAAAAATATTAGCACCATCTCTTACACTATTCAAGAAAACTAATAAAGCTATAAAATGAGATAAAACCCCCTACATACATAGGAGGCTTCACTTTACTTTCTATTAATATAACAACCACAAGGCATATCAGCTACTTCTTTAATAGAAGGATCTAATGCATAGACTTCTTCTAGAGATACAATTCTTGCATCATCCATAGAATGTTCTTTATCACATAAGAACTGCCACATACCATCTTCATCATGAGTCATATAAGTAATAGCTTCTTCTTTATTTAGTACATGATTGCATACTATGCAGGCAGTATGTGGATCATCATCAAATGGGAACATATTATTTACTCAACAATAAGATATTTTCAATGTGAGGTGTATGTGGGAACATATCTACTGGCTGTACGTCTAATGGCTTATAACCCTTTTCTACTAAGTAGGTTAAGTCTCTTGCCTGAGTCGCTACATTACATGAAATATAGACAATACGTTCAGGAGAGAGTGTAGTTAATCTTTCTAGGAATTCAGTAGAACATCCTTTTCTAGGTGGATCCACCATAACACAATCCACCTTTTCATGTCTTTCTACAAATTCAGTCATGAAATGACCTGCATCATCACATACAAATTCCGCATTTGTAATATGATTTCTTTCAGCATTCTCTTTTGCATCTACAATTGCCTGTGGAACGACTTCTACACCATAGACTTTTTTAACATGTTTCGCAAGAGTTAAAGAAATAGTACCAATACCACAATATGCATCAATGACTACATCAGTTGGTTTAAATTTTGCATATTCAATCGCCTTAGAGTAGAGTACTTCTACCTGTCTTGGGTTAATCTGATAAAAAGACTTCATAGAAATCTTATAAGTATTACCTAGAAGTGTATCTTCAATATACCCTTCTCCATATAGTACCTTTTCTTCTTCTCCTAGAATCACATTATCATGACGGGAATTAATATTTTGAATAATTGTACGTATTTCTGGATATTCATGAGTTAAAGTATTAATGATTTCATGGATATGTGGAATTTTCTTCTTATATGAGATAAATACAACCATGGCTTCATTCTTATGATAGCTTGTCTTAGTTAATACATGCTTGATATTACCTGTTTTAGTGAGTTTATCATAAGGCTGGATATGATATTTTTCAAATAATTCTTTAACTCGTTTAATGACCTTATTAGAGAATTCATTCTGAATAAGACAGTAATCGTTATTAATGATATCGTTTGTACGTGCTTTATAGAATCCAGAGACAATATGTCCATCCTGCATTCCAAAAGGAACCTGTACCTTATTACGATAATGATAAGGGTCTTGATCCATTAAACAATCATTGACTCTCAAATCCTGATGGGCAATCTTTAAGAATGTTTCTTTCACTCTATTAGTCTTAAAAGACTGTTGTTCTTGATCTGACATATGCATTAATGAACAACCACCACATTGTTTAAAACAGTCACATTTTGGCTCTATACGTTCACTAGAAGATGTCTGTAGTTCTACTACTCTACCTACACAATAACTCTTAAGCACCTTAATAATCTCTATTTTAGCTGTTTCATGAAGTAATAGATTCTTCACAAAAATAGTTGTATTATCATGCTTTACTACACCTAAACCATCATGTGTATAATCGATGCACTCACCTATAAATTGATCTCTCTTATTCATACATATCCTCCTCACTTAAAAAAAGCGATTAAAAATCGCTTTTCATTTTATTGCTCTGTTGCTTTCGCTTTATTTGTTGTTTCTTGATCCTTTACAGATGCAAGAGTAAAGGCGATATCATCCTTACCTGCCTGTTTTGTACCATACATTGGGAAATCAGTATCATTACCACCAGTTAAATAAAGGTTTACTTCATACTGTTTTACACCATTATGCTTATTAAGTAATTCTGTATAGTCAGATCCTTCATAAGCAGATTGACCACCTTTAGAATCAAGGATTTTTACAACATCTTTTGAAATTTCTTCAGCAGTTTTAACTGATGTACCATTAGTAAATTCAATATCCACCTTGAACTGCTTACATGCTGTTTCAATATCCATAGATGCAATAGAACTATGTTTAGATTTAGCTTCGTTGACTGTATCATCTAAGACACTCTTTTGAACTGTTACAAGTCCTTCACAACGATCACCATATATAGCTCCTTCATCCTTTAAAGCACTATATAAATAGATTCCAAGTGCAAGTACAAGTACTGCAACGATTCCAAGCACAATATATCTTGTTTTAATTTTCTTTTTTGAATTATTAGAAGATTTCATACCCATTTCTTTAGGAGTTGGCTTCTTTTCAGCCTTCTTCTTAGGTGTCTGGATAACTACGTCTTCTTCATCATCAAAATGAAATCTTTCTTTGGACACATTAATCACCTACTTTACCCTTCTATTTTACCAAAGATATAAAGTAAAGTATAGTTATTTAATTCTTTCTTTAAGAAGTTCAACAAGTAACTTGTTAACCATACCTGGGTTAGCCTGTCCTCTAGACTTCTTCATAACCTGTCCTACTAAGAATCCTACAGCACGATCTTTACCATTCGCATAGTCTTCAATAGACTGTGGGTTGGCATCTAATACTTCATTCGCCATAGTTTTTAAAGCGTTAGGATCAGAAATCTGTTTCATACCCTTTTCTTCAATGATCTTTTCAGGATCTTTATTTTCTGTCATCATTGGTTCAAAGACCTTTTTAGCCTGTTTAGAAGAAATAGTACCATCTTCAATAAAATTGATTAATTTAGCTAAATATTCTGGATTTAATTCAATATCATCATAAGACTGGTTGTTCTTATTTAAGAAAGCTAAAACATCACCTAATAACCAGTTAGAAGCATTCTTATAGTTCTTAGTATATTTGATTACTTCATTGAAGTAATCAGACATAGACTTAGTAGAAACTAGAATCTTCGCATCTACCTTAGGAATACCATATTCTTCTTCATAATGTTTTTCTCTTTCTCCAGCCATCATAGGTAATTCATCTTTGATTTGTTCTACCCATGCATGATCTAATCTAATAGGTAAGATATTTGGTTCAGTGTAGTACTTATAGTCTACTGCATCCCCTTTAGAACGCATCACTGTAGTCACTTTTTCTACTTCATCATATCTTCTTGTTTCCTGAAGAACTTCTCCTCCAGATTCAATGACTTCCTGCTGACGTCCTGCTTCATAATCAATAGCTTTCTGAACGTTGCTGATAGAGTTTAAGTTCTTTATTTCTGTACGTGTACCAAATGCTTCCTGACCAAATGGACGGATAGATACGTTAACGTCACAACGCATAGAGCCTTCTTCAAGCTTTGCATCAGATACTTCTGTATATAAGAATACCTGTCTTAATGCTTCAAGATAAGCACTTGCTTCTTTACCTGAACGAATACAAGGCTTAGTGACAATTTCAATTAGTGGGATACCAGCACGGTTGTAATCAATTAATGAATAATCAGTTAAATGAAGCTGTTTAGCTGTATCTTCTTCCATATGTAATCTTTCGATATCGATACGCTTTTCTTCTCCATCTACTTCAATCATTAAATAACCATTACTTCCGATAGGTCTTTTATCCTGAGTAATCTGGAAACCTTTTGGAAGGTCAGAATAATAGTAGTTCTTACGGTCAAAGCAGAGTAATTCATCGATTTCCATATGTAATGCATGACATACACGAATCGCAAATTCTACACCTCTTTTATTTAAACATGGTAATGTACCTGTCATACCCATGTCTACTTCATTGATCATTGTATTTGGATCTTCACCAAATGTAACTGGTGAAGCAGAGAACATCTTTGAATTAGTCTTTAATTCGCAATGTACTTCTAGCCCGATGACTCTTTCGTAATCCATCTTTAGTCCTCCCTCTTATACTGGTTCTTGAATCCTAATGCTTCTTCTAATGCATAGGCGCAGTTCAAGACAGTCTGTTCTTCAAAAATACGTCCTGAAATATTGACAGCGACTGGCATATTATCTACAAATCCAGAAGGGATAGAGATAGATGGTGTACCTGCAAAGTTGGCAAGACATAGCCAGTTTTCAAGAATAATATATTCATCACTTAAATAATCTTCAGCTGCTTCATCAATTAAAGGTGCAACACCTCCGCCATTAGGTGCAATGATGATATCATAGTTTTCATAGATCTTATTTAATTCATCTACTACAAGTCTTCTTACTCTCTGTGCTTTTCTGAACATCTTTTCCTGATTTTCAGTTGCAAGAGCTAAGTTACCAAGAATAAATCTTCTCTTAATATGATCACCAAAACCATCTGTACGAGAATTGATCATCACATCATCAGGTGTATCACCCTGCTGTCTATCACCATACTTAACACCATCTAAGCATGAATGGTTACTTGTTGCTTCTGAGTTGGCAATAATAGTATATGTAGGAAGTAATGTCTTCATGAGTTTCTTATCCATTTCAACATCTTCTACTGTTGCACCAAGAGACTTTAATGTTTCAACAACATTTTCAAAAGTTTTCTTTACTTCTTCATTTCTTACTTCATTAGATACAGTCGTTAATACACCAATCTTTAAGTTAGAAATATCAGTAGTTAAGTTATCTAAGTAATGTGGTACTTCTCTATTTGATGAAGTCATATCACGATCATCTCTACCAGCTAATGCTTCAGTTACAATCGCCATATCACGTACATTTCTAGTAAATGCTCCAACATGGTCTAAAGAAGATGCATAAGGAATAACACCATAACGAGAGATTCTACCCCAAGTTGGTTTAAAACCTACAATCCCACAAAAACCTGCTGGTTTTCTAATTGAGTCACCTGTATCACTACCAAGTGCAAATGGAATCAAACCACTTGCAACAAGCGCTGCAGATCCTCCTGATGAACCACCAGAAATACGTCTTGTATCCCAAGGGTTGTGTACTGGACCAGTTAAGGCTGATTTATTAGTACCACCCATAGCAAGTTCATCCATAGAAGCCTTACCTACTAAACCAACACCATGCTTATTTAACAAATCAACAACATGAGCATTAAATACTGGTACATAATCAGCTAACATCTTACTAGATGCAGTTGTCTTAATACCCTTAGTGTTGTAGTTATCTTTTAAAACATATGGAATATGTGATAAAAGATCATCAGTCATAGGAGCTTCAATAGCCTTATATGCTTCATCTTCAGTAATAGTTACAAAGGCATTCAGTCTTTCCTGCTGTTTCTTTGCTTCTTCAAATAATTCTTTATAATATTCTTTTACATCTAACTCTCCACTTTTGAAAAGTTCATGTAATTCTTCAATAGTATGTGTCACCATTATCCTACCACCTTTGGAACTCTGATCTGATTACGCTGTACAGTCTTGCAGTTCTTTAATGCATCTTCTGTACTGATTACATGATTAGGTTCGTCCTCTCTTAAGAATGTTGTTTCAACCACATAAGGGAATGCGAGAGGTTCTACACCTTCAGTATCAATTTCATCAAGAGCCTGTACATGGCTCATGAATACTTCATACTGTTCTCTTAATGCTGGCATTTCTTCGTCAGTGATGTTGAACATGGTTTTTCTTCCTAGTTTTTTCAACATTAAATCTGTATCGTCCATAATTGACCTCCTACTGTTCTAATATAGATGTCTTTGCATCTTCACCTTTTTGTTTAATAATCACAGCCATCAATTCATCCTGTGAATACACAAGAACCTTAATATTAAAGTCCTGTGTGAATTTACTATTAATGTTATCAGCAATCACTGAAGTCAGATATAGTAATTCTGTATATGTCTTGATATTCAAGTGTGCTGTGATTTTCATTGTCTGGATCGTATCATCGATATAGTTGGCCTGCCCAACTAAACCGGCAGCTTCGGTAGAAGCTTTCTTCAAGTTAGACTTGATAGTTGCAAATTCTGATGCAGTGGCTGGGTCTAGCTTAGTTGCACGAGTACTTGTAAAGTATACATTTTCATGATTCACATTCTTTAAAGTACCGACACTGCCACCTTCACAGAAAGATTCATAAATATAATTACCATTTGTTTCAGATATTTCATTATTATTCGCACGATAAATACCAACCATAACTGGAACATCTGCAAGCTTTTTCTTCTTTGAACGGATATATTTGTATGCTTTCTTAACACACTGCTGGGCATAGCTTCTTAACTTTTCATCACTTAAAGTAATTGCAGGAGAAGAAAGCTTTCCATCAATCTGTTCCTTAGGATCAAGAATAATAGCAACACTTATACCCTTCAATGCATAACTAGAACCACTCTTCTTATAATAATCCTGTTCAGTGATATTAGACACAAGTACAGGACTTTGCAAGCCTTCATATGTCTTACCACTTTCTATCTGTAATGTATCAGGATATTTCTTATCTTCTTCTTTAGTTCCTGCAGCGTCTCTTTTTAATAGATTATTGTAATCAGTTGGTGTTAATTGTAATCCTTCTGATAAATAATAATCATTTGTTGAGAAATGCTTTGTTGAAAGAATCTGCAATCCTGAACCAATAGTAACTAAATCCTTTGTATTACTGAAGTTTAAATAGAACTTCTCACTATTCTTAGAACGACCATTGTTGATCATGTTGTAGTAATTACCATCAAATGTCTTTGCAGATGATTCTTTTGTACTATTTGATGTTTTTACAGTTTTGCTGGAGCATCCTGTCGCAAGAACGAGCATGATACTAACAAGAGCTTTTAAAAATTTATTCATAGTCCGCTAGCCTCCTTAAATGCTGATTCGTTCATGATTGAAATACCAAGATCAACTGCTTTTGTATATTTAGATCCTGGATTTTCCCCAACAATCACTAAATCTGTTTTCTTTGATACACTTCCTGTGACATTCGCACCCTGACTTGTTAAATAGTCTTTAATCTGCTTTCTAGTCATAAGTGTAAGTGTCCCAGTAATTACGACTGTTTTATCTCTAAATGGATTATCACCTGTATCACGTACCTTTAAATAATCCATATTTAAACCTAATTCTTTCAAATGTACAATCAGTTCTAGATTACGTTCATTACGCTTAAATGCTGCAAGTGAAGAAGCGATTGTATCCCCTACATCCTTGATGCTTGTTAATTGTACATAATTCGCATTAAGAAGTGCATCCATAGAACCAAAATGATATGCAAGTGTATCAGCCATCTTGGCTCCTATGCCCTTAATACCAAGCCCAAATAAGAGCTTTTCTAAAGAATTAGCTTTACTATTCTCTATTGCCTCTAGTAGCTTATCCATGGATTTCTTCCCAAAACCTTCAATATCCATGATTTCTTTTTCATGTACATCCAAATGATATATATCCTCAATACAAGTCACAAAGCCTAAGTTATAGAATTGTTCGATGATCTTATCACCGAGTCCATCAATATTCATTGCTTCACGGCTGGCAAAATGAATCAGTTTTTCAATCTTCTTTGAATCACATTCTTCATTCATACAATAATAAGCTGCTTCATTAGGTTTTCTGACAAGTGGTGAACCACATTTAGGACATACTGTAATCATCTTAAAAGGTATTTCATTACCTATACGTCTTTCTTTAATAGAAGAAACAACTTCTGGAATAACATCCCCTGCTTTTCTTACAATAACATCATCACCAATACGAATATCCTTACGGATACAATTGTCTTCATTATGAAGTGTCGCACGCTGTACGAGTGAACCTGCAACACGTACTGGTTCTAGCACTGCATTAGGTGTAATTTGTCCTGTACGCCCAATTGTAAAGACAATATCTTTAAGTTTCGTAATAACCTCTTCTGCTGGAAACTTATAGGCAATCGCCCATTTAGGTACTTTAGCTGTATAACCAAGTCTTCTTTGTGAATTAAGATCATTAACCTTAATAACAACACCATCAATATCATATGGAAGTGTTGGTCTAAGTTTTGCAACTTCTTCAATATAGTTCCATACTTCTTTAATGTTCTTGCATTTACGTGTATAAGGATTTGTCTTAAATCCAAGAGCCTTGATCTTTTCTAAGCATTCATAATGTGTTGAAGCATTAAGTTGTGATGCTTCTGGTACATGATACAAGAAGGCATCCAGTCCTCTTTTTGCCGCTATACGACTATCTAATTGTCTAATACTACCTGCTGCTGCATTACGACAATTCGCAAAGAGAGGAAGACCTGCTTCAGTACGCTCTTCATTTAATCTTTCTAATGCCTTTTTAGGCATGATGATTTCACCACGTACTTCTAGTGGTCCTTTAAAATCAATATGTAAAGGGATAGAACGAATAGTCTTAACGTTATGGGTGATATCTTCACCGATTGTTCCATTTCCTCTTGTTGCACCATATTGTAATACACCATCCTGATATACAAGTGATACAGATAAACCATCCAGCTTCAGTTCACATATATATTCAGGATTAGGAATCACATCTGTAACTCGATCATTGAAGGTATAGACTTCATCTTCATTAAAGATATCTCCAAGAGACATCATCATACGCTGATGCGTCACCTTCTTAAACCCTTCTAAGACCTCTCCTCCTACTCTCTGGCTGGGAGAATCTGTTGTAATCCAAGCAGGATTGGCCTGTTCAATACGGATGAGTTCTTCCATTAAACGGTCATATTCCTGGTCACTGACAGTAGGAGTATCCTGTACATAATATTCATAGTTATATTTATTTAATAAGGCTTTTAATTCATTAAGTCTTTCAAATGACATCTTACTCATTCCTTTTCTTTTCGTATTATAACAAAATTCTCTTCATAATAAAACTTAAAAATCAGTTTGATAAGCGATTTAAAGCATGATGATTTCCCATTAAAGTCTTAATTCCATGAGGAACTTCAAAGGCAACATCGACAAGTGGTCCATTGACTTTGACAACAACACCCTTACCAAATATATCATGGTTGACTAAATCTCCCACCTTCCAGTCATTGACACCATTATCTCCAATTAAATCTGTGTAAGATTCATGAACATAATTACGTGTCTTAAACTTTGAAGGTCTTCCGACATGTTCGACATGATCACGACCTATTTCATCTACAAATCGAGATGTAACCTTAGGAGATTGAGACACAAAGCTAAAGCCCTGGCTATCAGTGAGATAAAGGCGCTTCTTAGCACGTGTAAAGGCAACATAGGCAAGTCTTCTTTCTTCCTCTAAACCTTCATCTCCCCCTTCACTCATTGTTCTTTCAGAAGGGAAAATACCTTCAGAAAGTCCTGATACAAAGACATAGTCAAACTCTAGTCCTTTAGCCATATGAATACTCATAAGTGAGACATAATCACCTGTACTATTTTCATCCTGAGATGTATAAAGCGCAATATCCTGTAAATAAGATTCAAAGTCAGGTGTTTCTGGATGAGTATTAACATAAGTATCAATAGAATTCTTTAATTCCATTAAGTTTTCAATACGGTTATCTTCCTGCCCATCCTTCATCAGTTTCAAATAACCTGTATCCTTTAGTAGATCTTCATAAATATCAGCTAAGCTCTTATCAGAAACTCTTGCTTTCTCAATCACTTCTACAAGTTCTTTGAGTCCTTTTTTAGCTTTACCACCTACACCTGTTTCATCTAAGAAGAAGCAGACTGCTTCATAATTAGAGATACCATGTCTTGAGGCTGTAAGGGTAATCTTTTCTAGAGTCTTCGCACCAATTCCTCGAGATGGTGTATTGACGACTCTTTCAAATGATAAATCATCACCCATAACGACTAATCTAATATAACTTAAAGCATCTTTGACTTCTTTACGATTAAAGAATTTTAATCCACCAAAGATCTTATAAGGAATCTGTCGGCGAATCATTTCCTGTTCAATAGAACGAGATAAATAATTTGCACGATAGAGTACCGCAATATGGGATTCAGATACACCGGATTGTGTGATCTTCTGGATTGTATCACAGATATATTTTGATTCTGCATCTTCACTTACTGCTGCATAATGAATAACTTTATCTCCTTCTTCTAATTCAGAGAATAAGTCTTTTTCTAATCTGTTCTTGTTTTTCTTAATAAGATTATTAGAGATATCAAGGATTGTTTTTGTAGAACGATAATTCTGATCTAGTATAACAGTTTTAACGTTTTGATAGTCTTTATCAAAGTTCATGATGTAGTTCACATCACTGCCTCTAAATGAATAGATTGTCTGGTCTGGGTCTCCTACAACACAGACAATAGAATCCTGGGCAAAGTAATGGATAAGGTTGTATTCAATAGAGCCAACATCCTGGAATTCATCGACATGGACAAATTGATAACGTCTAGACCATCTTGATACAATATCAGGATTATCCTGGAAGATCTTTAATGTATTGACTAAAAGGTCATCAAAGTCCATCATATTATGATCCTCTTTATACTTTTCATACATAGCATAGATTTCTGCTTTATGTTTTTCTCCTGGCATATTGCCAGCGAGCTGTACTGCTTTGGCAGGAGAAACAAAGTTAACCTTATATGAAGAGATATAGTTGATCATAGATTTGATACTGATTGATTTTTGATCTATTTCTTTTTCTTTATATAACTTTTTAATGAGTGATTTCTGATCTTCTTCATCCATGATAATGAAGTTATGAGGATAGCCAATGGCAGTAGAGTGTTGTCTAAGTACTCTGACACATAAAGAGTGGATCGTGCAAATTGTTGTACCTAAAGATGTACCTAGAATGTTTTCTACTCTTGTTTTCATTTCATTGGCTGCTTTATTAGTAAATGTGATAGCGAGAATGTTATGAGGATTGACTCCTACTTCTTCAATTAAATATGCTATACGATATGTGACAACACGTGTCTTACCTGAACCAGCACCCGCAATGATTCTTAGGTGTCCATCTAGATAAGTGGCTGCTTCTAATTGTTTAGGGTTTAATAATTGACTAAGTTCCATATTTGTAATCCTCCTTATTCGCATCCTCTAATATAACATAAAAAAGAGTGCTTAGCACTCTTTATTTATATTGATGGGATTTTCCGATAATATCAGTGATATTTTCAATACCCATTGCATCTAGTTCATCATTCATTTCCTGAATAATACGAGGACATGCATATGGATCTACTAAGTTAGCACAACCAACCTGTACAGCACTTGCACCTGCAATCATCATTTCGATTGCATCTCTACCAGTAGAAATACCACCCATACCAATAACTGGGATATTTACTGCCTGAGATACCTGGTAAACCATTCTTAAAGCGACTGGGAAGATTGCTGGTCCTGAATAACCACCTGTCTTATTCGCAATAATAGGCTTACCTGAATGGATATCAAAACGCATACCAACAAGAGTATTGATCATTGAGATACCATCAGCACCTGCTTCTTCTACTGCTTTCGCAATTGCGACTATGTCAGTGACGTTTGGAGATAGTTTGACATATAATGGTTTATTAATCACTGCCTTAACCGAACGAGTGACTTGGGCAGCCATGGCAGGATCAGTACCCATTGCCATACCACCTGCATGAACATTAGGACAGCTGATATTAAGTTCTAATGCGCCAATACAGTCTTCTTTAGTTAGTTTTGCAGCAGTCTGTACATAATCATCTACACAGCTGCCACCAATATTCGCAATAGCTTTTCCTGAATAGACTTCTCTTAGTTTAACTAATTCAGTCTTGATGACTTCATCAACACCTGGGTTCTGTAAACCAATCGCATTAAGTAAACCAGAAGGTCCTTCCGCAATACGTGGAAGTGGGTTACCATAACGTGGTTCAAGAGTTGTACCCTTTAAGCTCATAGAGCCTAGTACATTAATATCATAGAACTTAGTAAATTCATAACCGAATCCAAAAGTACCACTCGCTGGAATAACAGGATTCTTCATATCAAGTCCTGGTAGTTTTACATGTAAATTAGCCATTGATAATCACCTCATCTGAAGAAAGGACAGGTCCTTCTACACAAATTCTCTTATATGGTTTAGTTTTTACTTTACATGAACATCCCATGCAGGCACCAAAGCCGCATCCCATTCTTGCTTCAAAAGAAAGAGAACCATTGTCTGGGAAGTTCTTTACTAATGCATCCAACATTGGTTCTGGACCACATGCATAGTAATGATCAAAAGTTAAGTTATTTTCTTTAATAGCATCAATGACAGTACCCTTAGTACCATAAGTGCCATCCATTGTAGAAATATAAGTAGGACAAAGCTTCTTGAATTCTTCTTCATAGAACACATCATAAGAACCATTGAATCCAAGTACTGCAGTCACCTTTACGCCTTTTTCAATAAGTCTTTTTGCTAGACCATACATTGGTGGTGTACCACTTCCCCCACCTACGACAATCACTTCATTATAATCAGTATCAATAAAACCATTGCCTAACCCGATTAATACATCAAGCTTTTCACCTGGTTTCTTTTCTGAAAGAATCTTAGTTCCTTCACCTCTAATACGATAAATAAGTTTAATGTGTGTATCATCATAATCTAAGATACTCATTGGTCTTCTTAAGTATGGCTGAAGTGAGTCGTTGATCTTAATATTGATGAACTGACCAGGTGCTGTAATAAAACGAGCCCCTTCTCCTTCAAGTTCCATTTCAAATAGACCAGGAATTAACTCTTTATTGTAGTTGATTGTAAGAAAATCCTGATAATTCTTCATGTTATTCCTCCACTAATAATTGTCCATCGACAATATTCATAATTAATGCACCTTTTACTTTCCATCCTAAGAATGGTGTATTGCATGCTTTAGACTTTAAGTCTTCTTCTTTGATTGTATATTCTTTATTTAAGTCAAATGCACATAGATCTGCCTTCATACCTTCTTCAATAGAAGCATCTAAATTTAATGTCTTGGCAGGTCCAGTAGTGAGGCAATCAAGAACTGTCTCTAATTTAATTAAGCCTTCTTCTACAATATATGTATAAATAAGTGGGAAGGCATGCTGTAAGCCAATGATTCCAAATGGTGCTTTATCAATTGGTTTACTCTTTTCATCTCTTGCATGAGGGGCATGGTCTGTCGCAATAACAGTAATGACTCCATCATTCACTGCCTTGATGATTGCATCACGGTCTTCCTTTGTACGAAGAGGTGGATTCATCTTATAGTTAGGATGACAATCCTGAATGTTGTCTTCTGTCAAAATTAAATGATGAGGTGATGTTTCACCACTGACTCTTTCACCACGTGCACGACTTGCACCAAGCAAGGCCACTGTTTCTTTTGTAGAAATATGACAGATATGATATCTATTGTGAATTTCATCTACAAGATGTAAATCACGATCTACCTGTTTATATTCACTTGCACTATTGATACCAATTAAGCCATGTTCTTTCGCATAATGACCTTCATGAATACATCCACCATGTAATTCTGATTCATCTTCACAATGAGCAACAATGATAGAATCAAGAGCTTTTGCACGAGTCATAGCTTCCTTCATCTTTTCATCCTTCTGGACACCTTTACCATCATCAGAGAAACCAAGCACAATAGGCTGTTTAATATTTTCTTCCATATCAACAACCTTCTGACCTTTTAATTCTTCTGTAATCGCACTATAAGTATATGTTTTTACCTGTGCATCCTTTTCACAACGTTTAGTGAAGTCTTCAATAGTTTCCTTATCATCCATACAAGGTAATGTATTGGCCATTGCAACAATAGTACCATATCCACCATAAAGTGCAGATGCACTACCTGTAGAAATAGTTTCTTTATGTTCAAAGCCAGGTTCACGAAGATGTGTATGGATATCAATAAAGTTATGAGATAAAAGTGCTCCGTGAAGATCAATTACTTGATCTGCTTCTTCATTACATGCACCAATCTTCTTGATGATGCCATCTTCAATCAATACATCTGTATCACTAAATGCTTGATGACGATACAAATGTGCATTCTTTAATAATAAACGCATAATCTACCCCCTGTATTTTTCTATTAGTTTTTTTTCAACGCATGCCGGTACAAGTCCTTCTACACTATGTTTATGAGATACGATTTCTTTCACAAATGAAGAAGATACAAATGTATAAGCAAGACGTGTCATTAGAAAGACAGTTTCAATGCCGTCATCTAAATACTGGTTTGTAAAGCACATGAGAGACTCATAGTTATAGTCTTCTGTTGCACGTAAACCACGCACTAATACCTGTGCCCCTACATCCCTTGCATACTCTACAGCAAGACTACTGCTTTCGTCAATGACAACATTAGGAAACTGCTTCGTTGCTTCTCTTAACATCTCCATACGTTCTTCTACAGTAAATAAGCATGTCTTATGTGGATTAATAAAAATAGTCACATAAAGTACATCATACATCTTAGACGCACGTTCAATGATATCAAGATGGCCATTGGTCACAGGATCAAATGTCCCTGTATATACTGCTTTTATCACATTGCAGCCTCCTCGTATTTCACAATCTGTAAACAAGTAATACCATAATTATTTTCTTTAATAAGTCTAAATGGTGCTTCATATTCAAGCTTTTCTTCAGTTAAGTCTTCTACCACAATAATACAGCCATCCATCAAATTTCCATTATCCTTTAATGTATGGATAATATCCATATTAACTTTCATACCATAAGGTGGATCTAATAATACAAGACTAAACTTGATTCCTTCTTCCTTAAAAGTACCTAAAGCTTTACGATAATCAGCCTTTATTACATGCGCATTTGTGATCTTTAAACTATTAATATTTTCTCTAATAACCTGAAATGCCTTATATTGTTTATCTACTGCATAAAGTTCATCCATTCCTCTACTTAATGCTTCAATACCAAGGCCTCCACTTCCTGCAAATAAATCAAGACAAATTCCTCCATCAAAATAAGGACCAATCATGTTATAAAGATTTTCTTTATTTTTGTCTGTCGTAGGACGAGTTAATTTTGTAGGGACAGCCTTTAACTGTCTACTTTTATATTTACCTGCTATAACGCGCATAACTTCTTCCAATCCTTCCCTTTGCGAGTTCATCACTAATATCATCAAAGACAATATCTGTAATTTCATCTAACATCTTATTGAGTTCACTATAAGACTCTAAATAAGCATTCATCTCTGGCAAGCGATATAGTTCTCTTCTTATATCTGTGATACGTTCTTGTATATGTGACGAGTCACAATAGCTGCCAAAGCGTGCCAAATCTTCCTTTTCTTCCTTAAGTCTATTCATTTCATTCATCAAAGATTTAACTTCCGGCTTACCAAATACACTTAAAGAAGAGTGATAGTTTTTAAAACATTCCTCTTCTTTAATTGCATCAATGAGTTCTTTTATTGAGTCATAGATCATAATGATTTCTCAATAGCCTCCTGCTTCTTTTCACGATTATATTTCGCAATAATGGCCTGAGCTATACCAATTCCTATTAAAGCAACTAAGGTAGAAGTTCCACCTGCACTAATTAATAGAAGAGGCACACCAGTCATTGGAATAAGTCCTGATACACCACCTACGTTAACCATTAAATGAACAAAGAAATAACTTGCAATTCCAATAAGTGTTAATTTTTCTCTTGAATCCTTAATCGCAAAAGCATATCTAAAGAGTCTATAAATAATAATAGAATAAGGAATAAAGAAAGCTGCAAAACCTACAAGTCCTAATTCTTCTACAATAATAGATGAAATAAAGTCACTCTGTGCTTCTGGGATATAACCAAATTTCATAATAGAGTTTCCAAACCCACGACCAATTAAACCGCCATTTGTATATCCTACAAAACCATTAATGATCTGATAGTTAGTACCATAGATATCTTTCAATGGATTCAGCCATGATGAGATACGAGCCATCTGATGACTCTTTAAGAAAAAATTATGAAACAGAATAAAGATAAGCACTAGAAACAATACTCCAATTAAGCCAATAATCTTAAAGGGACGATAGTATTGAGATGGTGTCGCAAAGAATAGGCATGTTGCCATAACGAATAATATCAAGCCACTTCCCATATCCTTCTGTACCTTCCAGCAGATTAAAAATGCGAAAACGACAAGAAATGCGGGAAAGAACACACAGACAACTGCTTTACGCCAGATAAGTTTATTTCTTTTCTCTTTTGATAAACGTGGAGAAATACGTATCTGATCTGGTAAGACGCCAAATATATAACTCAACAATATAATCAAAGTCAGTTTCATAAACTCTACAGGCTGAATAGTAAATGGACCAATCTTGATCCAGGCATGAGAATTATTGATTGTCCACATTATACATGTCAACATCATAAGAATACATACACCATAAGTGACAAGCATTAATGTTTCTGATATACGACGTGTTTTATAGGCACGCGCAAATAAGAACATAAAACCTAAGCCTACTATAACGAATAAACATTGTTTCAATAGGTTTTTAGTCGCAAAATTAGATCCTTCACTTGCCGACATACCTACAGAAGCATCTCCAATCATCACAATCCCAAATAATGCGAGAAAAATCGTACAGGCATAGATGGTTTTATCTGTACCAGTACGTTTAAACATCATTTGTGTCTTCTTGATGAAGTTCATAGTTTAACCCACTCTTCTTCCTGAGAACGTTTAAATACTTTATAAATAGAATAGCCAGATGCTTCTTCAAAAGCTTTATCTAATTGTTTTTGTAATGCTTTTGAATCTGCAATAGACGTAAATGCACGGTAATGTTCCATGAATTCTTTAGAACTAATACCTTCTTCATAAGCCTGTTCTACTGCATTATATAACCCAACAACCTCGATAATTTCTTCTGTTGACCAATCTGGTTCTAATGGATAATCATACATGTTAAAATACCTCCTATGTTAAAAAATATTATACATGAAATAGGCTTAAAAGAAAATAGGGTATACATAATTGGAAAAAGCGAAGGAGTCTGTTATAATTACACAGAGGTGAAACGAAGAATGTTAAGCATGAAAAATGTAATTGATGATAAAAATCCTTTAATTCGTGAGAAATCTAAAGAAGTATCTTTACCATTAAGTGATGAAGATCGTCATACCTTAATGGAAATGTATCAATATCTCGTAGATTCTCAGGATGAAGAAAAAGCTGAAAAGTATGATTTAAGACCAGGTGTTGGTATTGCGGCTATTCAGATTGGTATTCCAAAAAGAATGTGTGCAATTTATATTCCTTCTGTAGATGAAGAAGGTAATATTGTAAAGTGTGATCAGTGGGCACTTGTTAATCCACGTATTGTAGCAAATGCAGTCAAAGTGGCTTATTTAAAGAATGGTGAAGGATGCTTGTCTGTTCCTGAAGATCAGCCAGGTATTGTACCTAGAAGTGCTAAAGTGACTGTTAAGGGATATGATGCCTTAACAGATCAAGAAGTGACTATTGTCGCAAGAGGCTTTACAGCTATCTGCTTACAGCATGAATTAGATCATTTTGAAGGTATTCTTTACTATGATCACTTTAATAAAGAAGATCCAAAAGCACCTATTCCAAATGCGATGGTGATTGAATAATACTCCTTCGGGAGTATTTTTTTATGCATTAAAAAAGACAGCTTCACGCTGTCAATAATAATCTCTACATATATTAATCATATCATCTACATAGATGACACCACCATTGATCGCATTATCTGATAAATGAGCATGAAGTTCTATTGGAAGTTTACAGCAGTATTGTTCACGCATAAGCGGAAGATCCTGTTTCATACATAAATCAGAGATATCATCAAGTGCTTTTGATGAGAACATAAATGTAGAAAATAAGGCAATATTCTTCACATAGTGACGATTAAGATGCATAATGAATTGTTCCACTTCCTTTGGTTTACCAAAGCATGGACAATCGAATCCTAATACAAGAAGATCAACATGGGCATGAAAATCAAAGTCCTGAAAGGGAATTGCCTGTGTTCTTGCAGTTTTTGCCATCTGTGATGCAAGAATATGTGCATATTTACTTGTATGACTGTAGACAATCGCAATATTCATAGACTCACCTCTTGTATAAATTATATCAACGCTTTATGAACTATAGAAGAACTTCTGTCTTTTTCTTTTTGTAATATAAAGAATAATATAAGCTGAAACAAATCCGCCAATCATGCCACTTACATGACCGGATAAAGATATTGTCGGTACAATAAAAGAAATAAACAACATCAGTAAGACATTCATTCCTAGGTTTCTTGCAATATCGCGAAGCTGTGTAGGATAGAACAAATAAAGCGCACCGATAGCACCAATGATCCCAAAAATCACCCCACTGATACCGCCACTTACTGTATGGACTCCAATGCCCAATAATAAATAAGCGATATAAGGAAGACCAGTAGTAGAAAGCATGGATGCAAGTATGACTATCAAATACTTTTTAGAGCCCATCAAATATTCTACAAAACAGCTAAGATTATACATAGAATAACAATTCACTACTATATGCATTAAGCCAAAATGAATAAAATTTGCAGTAATCAAACGATAATATTGATGAGTAACTTGAACATAATATGGATTAAATCCTCCGCAAGCTAAGCCCTGCATCGCATTCATATCCATACTAAATAATAAGGTTGTTCCTATATAAGTAAGTATACATAATGCAAGTAGTGTATAAGTAACAGGATATTTTTTTATATTATTCATGTTTATCCTCTATGAATTCAAATATTGTCATTTGATCAATACTTGGATCATCCTTCTTAATAACTGTCTCATGATTATCTAATATTTCAGCTAAAGTAACTTCTGATTTTAAATCTTCATCAGTAAAATGGGCTTCTCCCATTTCAATAAGTCTAATATTACCACTATAATCCAATGTTTCATAAACAAGCTGTCTTGTCCAATGAGAATGGATATTCTGAATAGAAGTAAACCAGACAGGACCACTACCAATATGCGTACCTGTTACTATCTGTGCAAAGACCATACCACAAATATAAAGATTCTTATCTAATGCATGAGTAACATCAAATAAGGCATATGGGTCATTGGCAGTCATAATAACTAATTTATTCTGTTTAATATATTTAGAATACAGTCTAATCTTATCGAACATATGATCTGCGACAAATAATACCGCATTCCCGTTATTAGTCAGCTGTGTTCTTAAGGCAAGCTCTTCTACACCCTTAGAACCACCAACAACTACTGTATAGCCTTCCTTTGAAATTTTTTTCATAATTTCTTTAGTGACATGACGCATTGTCTTGTTCATCATCTGTGGACCAGCAACTGATATATTAACACCATAACTTAAAGATAAATCACCTATATAGCTAATGACTAAAGGCATCTTAGTTCCTAATACTCTTAGACTTGCAGGATAATCTTCTTCGTAGATAGTTGTGACACCAATATCCTGGTTTTCTAGATTCTGCAGTGCATAAAAAAGATCTGGTAAGAGTTTTTGTCTCTTTTCTATCTTATGAGCTGTAAATTCATCTAAACCTATAATCTGGGTTAATGTATCAATACTCATCCCTGTAATCATACTTGCTTCTTTATGGGCTGATTTTAATTTTTTCTCTATTTCCTGCCACTCTTGTGTACTTATAGGCTGCGTGGAACTTGGAATCAAATCACCACAGCATAATATTAAGGCAAGACTGTTTAATGTTAGTTGTAATTTCATGTTCTTATATTCCTTCTTACATGTCATTATATCATATAATTTTGGTATAAAAAAGTGGCCGTTCTTAAGAACGGCCTAGTGAAAGGATAAGTAGTTATTACAAAATACCCATTTTTTCTTTTACAGCAGCCTGAGCAGCAGCAAGTCTTGCGATTGGTACACGGTAAGGTGAGCAAGATACATAAGTTAATCCAATCTTATGGCAGAATTCTACTGTCTTTGGATCACCACCATGTTCACCACAGATACCAAGTCTGATATCAGGACGAGTTGATCTTCCCTTTTCAGATGCAATCTTCATTAATTCACCAACGCCTTCCTGGTCAACAGTAGCGAATGGATCATGTTCATAGATATTCTTAGAATAGTAATCGCCTAAGAACTTAGCAGCATCATCTCTTGAGAAACCGAATGTCATCTGAGTTAAGTCATTAGTACCAAATGAGAAGAATTCAGCTTCAGTTGCAATCTTATCAGCTGTGATTGCAGCTCTTGGAATTTCAATCATAGTACCAACTTCATATTTCATATCTAATCCGCTTTCAGCAATTAACTTATCAGCAGTCTTAACAACTACATTCTTAACATACTTTAATTCTTTTACATCACCAACTAATGGGATCATGATTTCTGGAGTAACTTTATGTCCTGTTTCCTTAGTTACGTTGATAGCAGCTTCAATGACAGCTCTTGTCTGCATTTCAGCGATTTCTGGATAAGTAACAGCAAGACGGCATCCTCTGTGACCCATCATTGGGTTAAATTCTTTTAATGATTCTACTCTTTCCTTTAATGCTTCGAAAGTCATACCTAAGCTTTCAGCTAATGGTTTGATTTCTTCATCAGTATGAGGTAAGAATTCATGTAGAGGTGGATCTAAGAAACGGATATTAACACTATATCCATCCATAGCTTTGAATAATTCTTCAAAGTCTCCTCTCTGGTATGGAAGAATCTTTTCTAATGCTTCCTTACGAGTTTCTACATCTTCTGCAGTAATCATTCTTCTGAAGTTGAAGATTCTTTCTTCTTCGAAGAACATATGTTCAGTACGGCATAATCCGATACCTTCAGCACCAAATGTAGCAGCCTGTTTAGCATCTCTTGGAGTATCCGCATTAGTTCTTACTAATAATTTTCTTTCTTTATCAGCCCAAGCCATGAATGTTTCAAAATCACCACTAATTGCAGCAGGAACAGTCTTGATCTTCTGAGCAAATACTTCACCAGTAGAACCATTTAATGATACATAATCACCTTCAGTTAATACTGTACCATCTGGTAATGTTAATGTCTTCTTATCTTCAGAAACTCTTAATACACCACAACCAGCAACACAGCAAGTACCCATACCACGAGCAACTACTGCTGCATGAGATGTCATACCACCACGTACAGTTAAGATACCTTTAGCTAAGTTCATACCTTCGATATCTTCTGGAGAAGTTTCATTACGTACAAGGATCATATCCTGTACACCATTAGCATGAGCTTCCTGAACATCTTCAGCTGTGAAGTAGATATGTCCAGTAGCAGCACCTGGAGAAGCAGCTAAACCTGTAGCAACAGCCTTTGCAGCCTTGTAGTCTTCTTTATCGAAGTTTGGATGTAATAACTGGTCTAACTGTTTTGGTTCAACCTTTAATAATGCTTCTTGTTCATTAATCATGCCTTCATCAACCATGTCAACAGCAATCTTTAAAGCAGCCTGAGCTGTTCTCTTACCGTTACGAGTCTGTAACATGAATAATTTACCATCTTCAATTGTGAATTCCATATCCTGCATATCTTTATAATGATCTTCAAGAATATGGCAGATCTTCTGGAACTGTTCATAACATTCTGGCATAACTTCATTTAATGTAGCAATTGGCTGAGGTGTTCTGATACCAGCAACAACGTCTTCACCCTGAGCGTTCATTAAATATTCACCAAATAATTTATTTTCACCAGTTGCTGGGTTACGAGTGAAGGCAACACCAGTACCTGATTTATCACTTCTGTTACCATAAACCATCTGCTGAACGTTTACAGCTGTACCCCAAGAACCTGGGATATCATTTAAACGACGATAAGTGATGGCACGATCATTATTCCAAGAACCAAATACTGCTTCAACTGCAGCTAATAACTGTTCAATTGGGTCCTGTGGGAAATCAACACCTGCATGTGCTTTATAAGCTTCTTTATAAACTGCAACAACTTCTTTTAAGTCTTCTGCTGTTAATTCAGTATCAAATTCAACACCTTTTTCTTCTTTGATTGCATCAAATTTATGTTCGAAATCTGATTTTGGGAATCCCATTACAACGTCAGCGAACATCTGGATGAAACGGCGATATGAATCATATACGAAACGTTCATTTCCAGTTGTTGCAGCGAATTCCTTAGCTACTTCATCATTTAAACCTAAGTTTAATACTGTATCCATCATACCTGGCATTGAGATTCTTGCACCAGAACGTACAGATACTAATAATGGGTTCTTTGGATCACCTAAAGTTCTTCCAGTGATTTCTTCAAGCTTTTTAACGTGTTCAACGATCTGTCCTTTAATATCGTCTGAGATCATTTTTCCGTCTTCATAATATTGTGTACAAGCTTCTGTAGTCACTGTGAATCCCTGAGGTACAGGTAAACCGATACCTGTCATTTCAGCAAGGTTGGCACCTTTACCACCAAGGAGATTACGCATATCCTTGTTACCTTCGCTAAATAAGTAAACATATTTTTTCATAACTACTAAATCCTCCTTATGTCTTTTCACTTATTTCATTATACACTTGTAAGGGCTTACTTGCAAACGCTTTCTTTTCTGTAATTGATTACACATTTAAAAAAAGCCCTATATAAGGGAATTATTATTGTTAAAAAAATAACAACATTTTTCTCCTATAGGGCTAAATGATGGATAATCGTGATTAATTGGTCAGTTTGTAATGTTTGAAGCATGTCTGGATTTTTAGTTATTGTTTCATAAAGAAGATGATGTTTTGTCTCATAATCGTCTTTTGAAATAGTAATAACGACTCCTTCAAGCTGTTTCTTAGTGATATGAGTATCATAGATATAGGAATGCTTCACACCTAAAACACGGGATAAATGAGACATGTATTGGTCTATATGAGTAGTGCCTAGATGAATCACTGTGTCACAATGCAAAGATAAATAGCGTGAAGCCATATCAGATACGATCAAAAGGCCACCCTTTTTATTAAACTCATGCATGATGCGATACTGAGATGCATGATTCATAAATTGATGAATCACAAGATTGGCATTCAGTTTTTCAGCATAATAAAGAATATCTTCATAGCTTTCTACAAATATAACCTGTTTCTTTTCTGTATTGAAATAATCATCATGACATAAGAAATGTGTACATTCTACCTTAGAAGAATCAACATGCAATGTAGTATGAATATTTTTCTTTAAGAACTCATGATGATGAAGTCCATAAAGAATACTTGAACAGTCTAAAGGAAGATGTTTCTTGATTTCCTTTATTTCTCTTATTTCTTCACTAGAAAAGCTATGAGAATCCTGATAAATGAGATATGAGACGAAGTTAGTGTCTATCACTTGTCTTCTCATATATTCTAATAGCTTAGAAGGCGTAGTAAAGAGTATGTCAATACCCTTATAAATTGTCTGGCATTCTTCAAATGTATTGGTACCAGGATAAGATGTAATAAAACGATATTGTGTGTATTTATTATATTCTTTCATGTCAAAAGAAGATGATAACAACTCTTCTTTATGCCCAAGCAAGATAATCTGTGTTTTCTCTTCATGAATCATAGATGCAAGTAAGGGTGGAATAATGGATAACAGACGATCTTTGGAAGAGTCAACATTTAAGATAAATGATTGACTCTTCTCAATAAGTCTATACGATTGCTTTTGGATTATTCCAGGTGCAATCATTCCCATATCACCTAATGCATGAATAACCTCATCGGGCCATTTATATTTAATAAATTTCTTCATTATTTAGATAAGATATATTGTCTCACTTTAGAAATAAAATAGAGAGAACCTGTAATAAATACAACACCTTTATGACTATAAGCCTCATCTACTGCATGCTTCCAGTCTTCATCAATCTTCACTGGGAAGTCTTCTGCAAGAGCTTTGGCAGTTGCACGACGAGGATGATCAAACTGAGTAACAGTAATATCCTTTGATAAAGATAATAATGTTTCTAACATATGATGAGTGTCCTTATCTCCTAGTGCGGAAAAGATGATTTTAATATCACTAAAATCACGGGCACTTTCAAAGAAGGCATCCATTCCTTCTCTATTATGTGCACCATCTAGGATAATTAAAGGATTTTGATGAATTGTTTCAAAACGTCCTTCCCATACTGCATCATGCATACCTTTTTCTAGATCTGCATCCTTAAATGGGAATTCTTTTCTAATATATTCTAATATATTAATCGCAAGTGCACTGTTAGTAACCTGATAATGTGCTGAAGTAGATAAAGATATATGATATCCATGATAATCATAAGAAATAGAGGCACCATAATAGACACGTTTAGGTTTTCTTATTTCTATAACATAAGAATGATGCTTATGGGCTTCTTCATAGAAGACATCTAAGCATTCTGGTCTTCTTTCAGCTGTCATATAAGGAATACCACGTTTAATGATTCCTGCTTTACTTCTTGCAATACTCGCATATGTATTTCCTAAGAAGTTTATATGATCTAAACCAATATTTGTATTAACTGTAAGTATTGGTGAAATGATATTAGTGGCATCTAGTGTCCCACCAAGCCCTACTTCAAATAAGGCAATATCTACACCCTGTTCAATAAAATACATGACTGCGATAAATACTTCTATTTCAAACTTAGAAAGCTCATAAGCCATCCAATCATCCATATAACGATTCGCATATCTTACAATAGTCGCTTCATCAATTGGTTTATCATTAACACGAATAATATCTAAACGATTTACTAAAGCAGGAGAAGTAAATGTACCTACCTTATAGCCCGCACATTTTAATACTTCTTTTGTATAGTTAGTTGTAGAACCTTTCCCGTTTGTACCGCCAATATGAACACATGTTAATTTAGTTTGAGGATCATAGAAATCATACATAAAGTTCATAAAGTTTGTGAGAGAATAAACTCGATCCTTTTGTGCTTCAATAAACGCTAAAACCTGATCATAATCACTAAAACGATGAAGAACAGGGATTGTCTTCTTCAATAAATAACGACCATTCGATTCTACATCTACACTATAATCATGCTGCTTAAAGAAAGATACATGTTCTTCATCTGTATAAGCAGTTAATTCTTTTGTAACAAATCTTTCAGCAAGTTCAAGTAGTTCTTCTTGTACAAGAGTATCCTGATAATCTTCTGATACATAAACAAAAGATATATTAGAAAGATCTAAGAGTTCTAGTATACCTATAATCACTTCTCCACTGTAGGCTAAAAAGATCATCTTACAGGGATCTTTTAAAGCTCTTGATGTTTCATAATAATCTTTCGCAAGAAACTGGACAATTGCGTCTATATCTTCTTTTGTTGCAATCTTATATTCAAAATTTTCATTCATTTATATCACCTGTTGATATCTTAAAGTAAAAAGGATGGTTTGACCATCCTTTTTTTCTCAATTATTAGATTTTCTCAAAACGATCAACGTCAACTACAAATACTGTTGCCCCACCGACAAGTACATCTACCATGATTGGTGTAAAGAATTCACCCATTTCAGTAGGTGGTACTGTAGGTTCCTTTTCTACACGTTTCTTTGCATTGGCCTTAATGATTTCAATAGCGCTATCTACCTTATCATCATTTGTTCCTACAAAGAATGTAGTATTCCCTTTCTTTAAGAAACCTCCTGAAGTAGCAAGTTTTGTAACAAAGAATCCACCTTCAGTTAAAGCGTTCTGGACAGTTGAGCTGTCATCATTATTCACAATCGCAATTATCAGTTTCATACTATTGACCTCCTAATACGAATTAGTTTGTACATATATTCTAGCATATTCAAAGACAAAAATACACACATATTATATAATGGCTCATGGTGATTTATATGAGTATACAAGAAAAGTTAATAAAGTGGTATGAAGTTAATAAACGTGATCTTCCTTTTAGAGATATTAAAGACCCTTATAAAATCTGGGTAAGTGAGATTATGCTGCAACAGACGACTGTCACTGCAGTGATTCCCTATTATAAACGTTTTATTGAAAGATTTCCGGATATAGAAACACTTGCGAATGCAACAATAGAAGAAGTCTATAAGTATTGGGAAGGGTTAGGGTATTATCGTCGTGCATTTCATCTTCATAAGAGTGCTAATCTGATGAAAGATACATTCCCTACGGAGTATAAAGACATTCTCGCGCTTATTGGTGTAGGACCCTATACTGCAAGTGCTATTATGAGTTTTGCGTATCATAAGCCTTATATTGCGGTAGATGGGAATGCCTTAAGAGTATTGAGTAGATTATATGCGATAGAAGAGAATATTGCGTTAAATAAGACTGTGAAGACAATTACAGATATAGGTAATCAACTAGTCATTGGTTATGATTCAGCAAAGATCAATCAAGGGATTATGGATTTTGCGAATGCGGTATGTTTACCTGTTCACCCTCATTGTAATGAATGTCCACTCCAAAAGGAATGCATTGCCTATTTGACAAATAAGCAGGACGTACTACCTATTAATATAAAAAAAGTAAATAAGAAAAACTTATCTTATATTACAGGTATTGTAGTATATGATGATGAAGTGATGCTTATTAAAAATAAAAATGGGCTACTAGAAAATATGTATTTACTTCCTCAATATGAAGTAGAGAGTCCTTATTCCTTTATAGAGGCATTTAAAGAAGATTATGGGATAGACTTAGAGGTATTATCGCATTTAAAGGATTTTAAGCATGTATTTACTCATCGTACATGGTATATGCATGTATATGTATTTAAAGCTGATATTCGTTCTATTGACTTCTATACAAAAAATAAGCAGGAGGAATTAACTATTCCTACTGCCCATAAAAAGATATTGAAATATTATGAAGGCTGATTAGAAATAATCAGTCTTATTTGTTCATGTCATATTTTTCAATGATTCTAGCAACAACTGGATGACGTACTACATCAAGTGCTGTTAAGTAAACAAAGGAAATACCTTTGACACCATCTAAGATCTTCATAGCATGTTTGAGACCATTTGTTGTCTGTTTAGGTAAGTCAATCTGAGTAATATCCCCTGTAATACACATCTTAGAGTTAAAGCCTAAACGTGTAAGGAACATCTTCATCTGATTGTCTGTTGTATTTTGTGCTTCATCTAAAATAACATAAGCGTCTTCTAGTGTACGCCCACGCATATAAGCAAGTGGCGCTATTTCGATAATACCCTTTTCAATTAATTTCTCTGTATTTTCTGCACCTAACATATCATAAAGTGCATCATAAAGAGGTCTTAAGTAAGGGTCAATCTTTTCTTTAAGGTCTCCAGGAAGGAACCCTAGGTTTTCTCCTGCTTCTACAGCTGGTCTAGTGAGAATGATTTTTTGTACTTCATGATTCTTTAATGCCTGTACAGCAAACACTACAGATAAGTATGTTTTACCTGTACCCGCTGGACCAATTGCGAATACCACATCATGATCTTTTAAAGAATGATAGTATTCTAGCTGTCCCATTGTCTTAGGATATATGATCTTGCCATGACTTGTACGGGCAATATGAATATCAAATAGAGAATCCATTTCATCAAGCTTACCATTACGTCCTAACTTGATTGCATACACCACATCTCTTTTAGAAATACGTACATCCTTTTTAGTAAGTTTAGCAAGTACCTGAATCACCTTTTCTAATACAGGATCACTATGATCTAAATAAATATCTGTACCACGGACATTGATTGCATTCTCAAATTCATCTTCCAATAAAGCGATATTTTCATCACTTGGGCCACACAACAATTGAATGGCATCTAAGCTATAATCACTTAACTGAATCACTTTTTCCATAAAATCATCCTTTCATTGAAAAAAAGAAGAGTCAGATGACTCTTCTAAAAATAAATCTTATCTACGACGTTTCTTCTGGTTCTTTCTAGCTGCTTCTGATTTCATTTTTCTCTTTAAACCAGGTTTAACATAGAATTCTCTTTTACGAGCTTCAGCAAGGGTTCCTGTTCTAGAAACTTGTCTCTTAAAACGACGTAAAGCATCATCTAAAGATTCATTTTCTCTTACTACTGTCTTTGCCATTGAACTTTCCCCCCTTTACCGCTAAATTCGAATATGATTATACACAATGATTTTTAATAATGCAAGCCTTTTTTAACTTTTATTTTTCAAGTTTTACATGTCATCTTCTAATTGTTCATTATAAAGTTTTTTCGCATATTCCTGAGCAATGAATTTATCTCCAGGATAAGGTGTATTACCCACTAGTGATGTCATAAACTGTTCATGACCTTTTCCTAAAATCAAAATAACATCACCTGGACAGGCTGCATCTATTGCCTGCTGGATGGCATAACGACGATCAGTAATAATCACTGAAATAGGATCAACAATCTGTTCTTGAATCTGTGAACAGATACCTTCGATATCATCGTCTCTTTCATCCTGTTCTGTCAATATGACATAATCACAGTATTTATTAGCTAAAGCACCAATCTTACTTCTTTTATGAATATCTTTACGTCCTGGTGCACCAAATACCGCAATTAAATGACCATTTCCTTTAACACTATGGACAAATTTGAATACTTCTTCAAAGTTATGTGCATGCTGACAATAGTCAACAATAATATGGAAAGGCTGTTTAACAGGGACTACTTCCATTCTACCTTCTACCGGCTGAATATATTTAATCGCATTCACGATTTCATCCGGTGTCATTTCTAAGGCATAAAGAGTTGTCAATATTGCAAGAGTGTTAGATATATTAAATGGTGCAATAATAGGAACTTCTACATGATAGTAATGATTTTTAATATAGATATTAAATGCTGAATGATCTATATAATATTCAATTTCACGTGCCATAATATCTGCTTTATGATGAATACCATAGGTTAATATTTTAGCATGATCCGCCATATCCTTATAGTTAGTAGTTAGATAATGATTAAAACGTACTTCATCTGCATTAAGAATGGCATAACCACCTTCTTTAAGCAATCTAAAGAGTTTAACATAAGATGTCATCAGGTTATCTACAGTTCCATGAAAGTCCATATGTTCTTCATAGGCATTTGTAAATACCGCAATACTGAAATTAACTGAATCAACACGCTTTAAAGCTAAGCCATGAGAAGAGACTTCTAGAGTAAAGCCCTTCACATTCTCTTTAACCATGTTATAGAAGTTACGATGTAAACAGATAGGATCTGGTGTAGTGCCAATCATCTGCATCATTGTAGGTCCATATTCTATTCCGTTGTTACCTACATAGCCCATCTTTAAATAACGTCCTAGTAGTCTTGCGACAACACGAGCTACGACTGTTTTACCACTTGTTCCTGTAACACCTATTCCTGTCATCTTATAGGAAGGATGATCATAGAAGAGATCTGCCACACGATTGAGTTCATCTAAGACATCTGATACCTGAATATAAACAATACCCTGATAATAACGACGTAACGGCTTAGAATGAACAATACATTTAGCACCTTGGAAGATGGCATCATCGACATATTTATGACCATCTGTCACAAGACCTTCAATACAAAAGAAGATAGAATCCTTTCTTACATAACGGGAATCACTATGAATAGATTCAATCTTTATATCACTTTCAACATTAAAAAGTTCATTAAGCTTCTTCACTAGAAACCACCCCGATTAAATCATAACCTCGATGATCTGTTACCTTTACTTTATAAATATGTCCTTCTTTTAAAGAATCATCTGCCACAAGAACCTTTAAGTAATTAGAGGCATGTCCTACCATGTAGCCATCCTTTTCTTCTTCAATAAGTACTTCGAGTTCCTTATTCATTTCAGATAATGCGAATTCAGTTTTTAATTCATCAGAAAGCTGCAATAGTCTTCTAACACGGTCTTTTTTGACATCTCCTGGCACCTGACTAGGCATTCTATCTGCTGGTGTTCCCTTTCTTCTTGAATAAGGGAAAACATGCAATTGATTGAAATGAAGTTTCTTAATCCAGTTATATGTATCAACGAAGTCTTCTTCTGTTTCTCCAGGGAATCCTACAATGACATCTGTAGTAATAGAGATACCTGGTAACGCTTCTTTAAGTTCAAAATATTTCTTTTCAAATTCAGCTGTATTATAATGTCTTGCCATTCTTCTTAGAATAGAATCTGTCCCAGACTGAATAGGAATATGTAAATGATCTACGATAATAGGACTTCTACCAATAAGTTCAATGATTTCATCACTCACCTGACTCATTTCAATAGAAGAAATACGTAATCTCTTTAATCCCTTAATTTTAGTTGTTAAGTCTACTAATAGATCATAGAAAGAATAATTGTCTAAATCCACACCATAACCCGCTGTATGAATACCAGTTAAGACGATTTCTACAAATCCTCTATCTACAAGTTCCTGAGCCTGTCTTAAAACATCTTCCTTAGGACGAGAACGAACTCCACCACGTGCATAAGGGATAATACAATATGTACAGAAATTATTACATCCATCCTGGATTTTTAGGAAGGCTCTTGTTTTATTTTCAAATGCATGAATACTTAAGTCTTCAAAACGAGAGACCTTCATAACATTTTCTATTTTCACAATCTGTTTATGTGTCATCTTATATTCTTCTACAAAGTCTACAATAGAAGCACGATGTTGTGTTCCAAGTACTACAGAAACACCTTCTATTTCTGTGATTTCTTCACTTGCTACCTGTGAATAGCATCCCACTACACAGATTACTGCATCAGGATTAGTACGATGTGCCTTACGGATCATCTGTCTTGATTTAGAGTCTCCTGTATTTGTGACAGTACATGTATTAATAACATATACATCTGCAGGAGATTCAAAGTCGATATTGTCATACCCTCTTTTCTTGAATATTTCTAACATCGCTTCTGATTCGTAGCTGTTTACCTTACAGCCTAATGTATGAAAAGCAACTGTTGCCATTGTCTCACTTCACTTTCTTTATTAATTTCTTATATGTACGATCACTAATTAATTGATGATTATACATGTATTCTATGAACTGTGTATATTCACCATGTTCATAATAAACCACTAATTCTTTTGCATCTTCAATAGATACCCTGTTAGAATGACGATTGTCATCACCAATCACAATACGACAGATCAGTGAATAGTCTTCTTTCACAAACAAATAGATAGTGCCTAATTCTTCATAATAATAGGCAATATGAGATTCATTTTCATATACTTTTTCTAAGCTGGAAAAAGGTGTATCAAATACAACTGGTCCATAATATCTAAAAGCAGTATCTAGTGTAATTGGCTGATTCTTCACATATTCTGCATGTTGCTTTAATAAGAGAATCTGATAATCATTGATATACCAATTATTGATATCAGGAGAATAGATAGGAATATAAATATCTCTTGAACTTTCTTCATCATAAAAATGAGGGAGTGTTTCTAATACATTCTTTAAATCATTATTAAACATTTTTCTTTTTTCTTCATAGGTAATATATTCAAACATATCATAATGACCTGACGCAAAAAGATTATAGGAACCTTCAATTGCTTCTTTTACATCTAGTGCACGCAAAAGGATTTCCATATTGAATAATTCAATTTCTGATTTAACTTTAAAACGAATATTCAAGTCTTCTAATTCTTTTTTATGTTCTTCACAATAATGATATAAGTTTGTTTTATTGTATTTTATATCCCTGCTGTATTTATTAATGACTGCAATAAAGTTCATATTAATCCCCCAATTCTCTTCTATACCCTATAACACTAAGCATATATAAGGGTGCTGTCTCACTTCTTAAAATACGATTACCAATAGAGCATGGCACAACACCCATTGACTGCATCTTTTCTACTTCCTGAAGATCAAAACCACCCTCTGGTCCTACTATAATAGTAATAGATGTATGAAGGCCATTGAGTGCTTTTGTGAAAGCATGATGTTCTCCATTCTTACTTTCTTCCTCATATGCCACAACATTCACTTCAGATAAATAATCCTTTAATTGTGATAATTGAATAGGAGGTGTAATCTCAGGAACAATCTGTCTATGACATTGTTCACTTGCTTCCTGGGCGATACGTACAAAACGTTCCCTCTTCTTGTTGAAACGTCCTTCATCCATTTTCACTATACTTCTAGAAGCACGCAAAGGAACTATACGTGTCACGCCTAGTTCTGTTGCTTTTTGAATCACAAATTCAAACTTATCACTCTTTGGTAAACCATAAACAAGTGTTACTTCAACATCTAATTCATTATCTTCCTGAAGTTCTTCTTTAATTTGTAGTAAACCCTGCTTTGTATCGATGATTTCACATAAGTAAACATGTTTGTCTTCATCAATACAAATGACATGTTCACCCTTTTCCATACGCATTACTTTAGTAATATGCTTATACATAGAATCATCAGTGATAATGACGTCATTTTGTCTATAATTATTTTTAATAAAATATCTCTGCATAATCATCTCTCTCCTCTAGCATTCTAACATTTTTATGAAACAATGAAAAGAAAAAGAAGATAGAGGGGGTTCTATCTTCTTTCAAACAACTTATGCTTCTCTAGCTATAAATCCATTATCATAGTCAATGACTACATGACTGTTGGCATGGATTGTACCTTTGATTATTTCTCTTGCAAGCATTGTTTCAATATGTGACTGAATATAACGCTTGATTGGACGTGCACCAAATGTGGCATCAAATGCATCTTGTGCAATTCTGTTTTCAGCTGCATCAGTGACTTCTAGAGTAATCTTCTTCTCTTCTAGACGACCTTCAAGTTCATGAATAAACTTATCAATAATCTTATAAACAACACTTGAATCAAGTGAGTTGAACATAACAATTTCATCAATACGGTTTAAGAATTCAGGCTTGAAGTGCATCTTTAATTCATTATCTACTTCTTTACGTGTTTCTTCATTGTTGCCTTGTAACAAGTACTGAGAACCAATATTAGAAGTCATAATGATAATTGTATTCTTGAAGCTGACTACATTACCCTTAGAATCTGTTAAACGACCATCATCTAGAATCTGTAATAAGATATTGAAGACATCTGGATGAGCTTTTTCAATTTCATCTAATAAGACAATACTATATGGAGCACGTCTGACAGCTTCAGTTAACTGTCCACCTTCTTCATAACCTACATATCCTGGAGGAGCACCTAATAAACGAGAGACACTATATTTCTCCATATATTCACTCATATCAATACGTACGATATTCTTTTCACTATCAAAGAGCTGTTCAGCAAGTGTCTTAGCCACTTCTGTCTTACCTACACCAGTAGGACCTAGGAATAAGAATGACCCAATTGGTCTATTCTCATCATTGATACCAGCACGACTTCTAAGTATTGCATCAGTGACTTTAGTGATGGCTTCATCCTGACCAATAACTCTTTTCTTCATAATATCTTCTAGATGTAATAGTTTTTCTTTTTCTGATTCCATTAGCTTAGAAACTGGAATATTAGTCCATCTAGAGATAACTTCAGAAATAGTATCTACAGTGACTTTTTCCTGTAATAAAGCATCATCATTTTCTTTAGCCTGATATTCTTCTATTTCTTTATTAATAGCAGGAATGGTCTGGTATTTAATTTTAGAGGCTTCTTCTAGGTTACCCTGAGATTCAAACTGTGCCATTTGTGTTTCTAAACGTACTTTTTGGTTCTTTAAATCCTTGATATGATCCACCTGAGACTTTTCTGATTTCCATTGTTCAGTTAATCCAGCAATCTTTTCATTTAAAGAAGCAATTTTTTCTTTGATTTCTTCTAGTCTCTTTTCGTTATCTTCAGTTGAATCTTCTTTTTCAATAGAGATTCTTTCCATTTCTAGACGATTCTTATCACGAGTAATTGTATCTAGTTCTTCAGGCATAGAATCAATTTCCATACGTACTGAAGCACATGCTTCATCAATAAGGTCAATGGCCTTATCTGGTAAGAAACGATCTGTAATATAACGATCACTCATATGAGCCGCTGCGATAATTGCACTATCTTGGATCTGTACACCATGATGAGATTCAAATGGTTCCTTTAAACCTCTTAGAATCGCAATTGTATCATCAATATCAGGTTCTTGTACCAATACCTTCTGGAAACGTCTTTCTAAAGCTGCATCTTTTTCAATATACTGACGATATTCATCCAATGTTGTTGCACCAATACAATGTAATTCACCACGTGCTAACATTGGTTTTAATAAGTTGGCCGCATCCATAGCGCCATCTGTCTTACCTGCACCTACTAACTGATGGATTTCATCAATAAACATAATGATTTGTCCTTCGGACTTCTTGATTTCATTTAAGACAGCTTTTAATCTTTCTTCAAATTCACCACGATATTTAGCACCTGCCACAAGTGAACCTAAATCAAGTTCAAATAAAGTTTTATCTTTTAATGTTTCAGGCACATCGTTCTTAACTATACGCCAAGCAAGTCCTTCTACAATCGCTGTTTTACCTACACCTGGTTCACCAATCAAAATTGGGTTATTCTTTGTTTTACGTGATAAAATCTGAATAACACGTCTAATTTCTTCATCACGACCAATAACTGGATCAATCTTGCCATCTTTTACATCTTTAACAAGATCACGTCCATATTTTTCTAATACTTCATAATTATTTTCTGGGTTTGGAGTATCCACTTTATGTCCTCCTCTCATTTCCTTAATTACTTTTTCAACTTCTTTTTTATTTAAATTATAACGAGATACAAAGTTTTTAATAAAGGTGCTTTGCGTATTAAATAATGCAATAATAAGATGTTCTACACTCATATAGTCATCTTTATATTCTGTCTTAATTCTTTCAGCATTCGCAATCCAGCTATTGAGATCATAGCTTAAACGAAGCTGATCCTGAGTCACCTGCCCAACGCTTGGCTTCTTATTGATCTCCGCATTTAATAAATCCTGTACTTCTGGAATAGAGATATTAAGTTTTGTCAGTACTCTATAGAAAATACCAGAACTATCTTCTAATAATGCATACATGAGATGTTCAACATCAACAATCTGTTGATTAAGAGCTAACGCATTCTGAGCTGCACGTCCAAATGCTTCCTGCATTGCTTCTGTCCATTTTTCACCATTCATCGCAATCACTCCTTTAGCACTCTTCTTTCTCTTGTGCTAATGCTAGTATATCACTTTTTTTAGCACTGTCAACACTTGAGTGCTAATTTTTTGAGATTTTTTTTGCAAACCTTGATTTTACGGGGTTTGCAACACTTTTTTTCCTTATAATCATCACTTTTTCTTGATTTGACACCATTTTGACACCAATTTTTTTATTTTTGGTGTCAACTAATTGCTACGCTTTCCAGCCTTGTGATTTCACTCTCAATTCTGGACATCTCACTTACATGGTTATATACGTCCATTGTTACATCTATGTGGGCGTGTCCCATAATATATTGAAGAACTTTTACGTCTATCCTCTTTTCTGCCATTCTGGTACAAGCCGTATGTCGCATAATGTGAGCGGATACCGTTGGTAACAATTCAGCATTTCTATGTTCAGTCTTTGCAATTTGAACTTCTTTTTTGTTATATGCGTCTACAATATTATATAAGATATTGTTTATTGCACTAGGCATGAGCGGTCTGCCGGACTTTGCCATGAAAATGAATCCTTTATAACCGTCTATCTCAACATCTTTTCCTTTTTGAAGCATAAAGTTTAATTTCTTTTGTTCTTCAAATGCTCTTTGTACATCTGATGTCATAGGGATAGTTCGGATTCCAGAATCCGTCTTTGGCGTGGAAATATGGAATTTATAGCCATCTCCTAAATCTTTATAAATCAACTGATGGTCAATACTTACCGCTTTTGTTCTGACATCTACATCTTCCCAAGTCAATCCAATCAGTTCTCCGCACCTTACACCAGTTCCTAACATGATTCTGAGCATTGGATAGTAGGTGTTGTATACTTGATTATTTTTCACAAATTCCAGCATTTTTTCCTGTTGTAAAACTGTTAAGGCAATACGTTCTTCTGCCTGTCTACCATAATCACTGATAGAAAACTTTGCCGGATTCTTGCGGATAATATCATCATCAACAGCCATTTCCAGTGCCGGATAAATCATATTGTTAATAAATTTTATTGTAGAATATGCGTATCCTGCTTTAGAAAGTTTTGAGTAAAACGATTTGATGTGTGATGGTAAAATCTGAACAACCTTGATGTTTCCAATTTCGTCTTTGACACGATTCTCCCATGTTTTCAGATAATTTGCTCTAGTAGATTCTTTCAGCTCCCTAGTGGACATATATCTTTCAAACAATTTATTAAGAGTAAGTTTTTTGATTGCTCCATCAGTTAAAATGTTATCTTCCAAGTCTTTTGCAATCTGCTTTTCCTTTTCCCTTAATTCCGGTAAATCCTTTGCATATACTGTCAGACGTTTTCCGCTTCTTATATCTGTATAACGGTAACTGTATCTACCATCTTTACGCCAGCTTTCGCCCTCTCTTAATTTTCTTCCTTTATGGTCTTTTCTGCTATTTGCCATGAGAAACATTCCTTTCTGTAATAGCCCCCTTTTTTGTTCTCATGACGTGGTTATGTCTATAAATATTATACCATATATCACAAGAAACATAAATGAAAAAGGGTGTTATTCTTCCAGATATGAGAGGTAATTTTTGACTTTTTCTACCGAATAAAGAACCCTACGTCCAATCACAATTTTTGCTCCTGCCTGTTCTCCAATCTTTCTTGCAGTAGCATGACCACAAGATAACATTGCAGACAATTTATCTATATTTACCGTTATCGGCTGTGAGGTTGGTCTTTCTTTTGTTTTGTTCATCTGTCAGCCCTCCTTTTACCGACCTGTATTATCGTCATTTTCTGCACACCCGTAAAAGTATCACTCTCCTTTACCATGTGCTTTTTACAAGCAATCAGACGGCTTCGGCAAGCTCCGCTGGTATCTCAACCATTCCCATTCCTGTGGGCTGAACCGTGTCATACGGGTGTATCATTATCCTGTGTTGCAGGTCATGGCAGAACGACTTTTCCAACGGTCGCTCCCAGATCATTGCATGAATCGCTATCTCCCGATTGGAAAAGTCACGGCGTACAACCTCTGATGGCTCACTGCAAGCACAAACGTATCTGACTGCTTTATTCACTTGTCAAAGAACTGTTAGGCTCTTGTCAGCCTGTATCAATTCATTTTTGCAAATGGACTGATACAGAATGATAAGAAAAAGCGGAACAGGAAAGAGGGGAGTTTGTTAAATCATGCTCCGCTCAAATATTACTTAATGTTCGTCTATTTCAAATTCACATATCATTTTCAAAAGGGCTTCTCTGATACGTCCCTTTAATTCCATATCAACCACAATGTATACGTTGCCGTATTCATCGTAAAACGGGCGTAAACAGCATTTTGATATGTAGGCTTCATAGAACAACAACAGCTTTTCTATGGCGTTTTCGTTACCGTCCACGGCTGATGATATGAGAAAAAATGATGGAAGTGTGTGTTGCTTATTCTTCATTTGTTTTCTTCTCCTTTAACTGCTTTCTGATTTCTTCAAGTGAATTTCTTCTGTGCCTGTATGATGTGCTTCGGTTGATGTTCAGCTTTTCGCCTATCTCCGAATCACTCATATCCAAGAAGAAAAACATCAATACAATGTTTCGGTTCTGCTCCGGCAACTGTTTCAGTGCTTCTGCAAGTTCTTCATCAAGTACACGGATTTCTGTACCGCACACATCGAATGTTGTATATTCACTTTCGTAATCGTCCCATACAATCAATTTCTCAACAACAATCTCTGGAAGCTCACAAAAGGATACTTCCTTTGCCTGTCGTCTGGCTAATTCCTTGCGGTAGTTACGGACAATGCCTTTCACAACCTTTTTGAGCTTACAGTCAAACTGACACTGTATTGTCTTTTGGAAGTCTGATGGTTTCAAAATCACACCCCCTTTCGCTATGAAGTGAAAAGTATGTATCCCTCTTTCCGCACCATATCTGTACGGCAAGGTGTGATTTGTTGCAGGATTGAAAAAATTTTTTGTAAATATGAAAACAGCCTATTTGCACCAATAACAAATAGACTGTTTTTAAAACATCTGATATATGAGTTTTTAATTCATGTTCAAGGACTGATGATGTACTAAGAAAAAGACGGAATAAATTCGGTTGTCGGTATAGACTGCCTGTTTTACTTAGAATCACAAATTGCTCCTTGACCAGAGCAAGCCTGTGAAAATAGAAAAAGGACAGCTCTGGTTATACCAAAACCGTCCCTATATTTTTGGACATTATAAAAGAGATTACCCACAGAACGGTTTTTTTTATTTACCGAACGAGGTAATATTTTTATCGAATTTATAGTGCATATAATATGAGTTTTTAACACATTCTAATCACATAACATGAAGTATAAACTCATGCTAGGTGATTAAAAATGAGAAAAAAGAAAGATACGCACAGCTTTGATTTTCGTCCTTTAGGACTGGCAATCAGAGAAGCCAGAGAGAAAGCAGGGCTTTCCAGAAATGATTTAGGCGATAAAGTCTTTTACGGAGAACGTCATATCGCAGATATTGAAAATATCGGGAAACACCCTAGCTTTCAGTTGTTCCATGATTTAGTTACTATGTTCAATATATCTGTTGACGAGTATTTCTATCCAGCAAAAAATATTGAAAAAAGCACAACCCGCCGTCAGATAGATTCGTCACTTGATTTATTGAGTGATAATGAATTAAAAATTATTCAAGGTACGATTGACGGTATCTTGAAAAGTAAGGAAAGCGAGAAGTAATAAACTTCTCGTTTTCAGTTATCCACTCCTTTTCTTAGTTGCTAATCTGCTTTGCAGGCATCAACCAAAATCTATGTTTTTAAACTTCATCTTTTCGTAACAATTCAATAATTGTTTCACTTTTTGATTTAGAAAAGACGAATAGCGATGTTACTACGCAAACTATGATAATCGTAATAAATAGAAGTAACGCCTTAATTACTGGGAAAACATATGGAATCCTATATATATTAAAGTTTGTAAATACCAAATAACTTGCTGGCAAGCCAATTATCAATGCAATGACAATAGATAAAATAGAATATCCTAAACTTTCAAACACTATCATTTTTTTAATCTGTTTTCTTGTCATGCCGATACTTTCTAAGATAGCAAATTCTTTCGAACGATTTTGTATGCTTTCTGACATCATGTTTAAATAATTTGAGATAGCAAGTAACATAATAATAATTCCTAAACTCCCACCTAATACAGTAATTTGATTCTCAGAATTTTTCATTTCCGAATAACTATCTAATTTCGATTCGGCAGAAATAAGTTTATTGTTCACTACAAGTTTTTTAATAGATGATTCTACATTTTTAGAAAAAGGTTCATCATAATCAATCTTTATCATTTCTATTAACGGTTGTCCCATAATTTTATCGAAGAAGTCATTACTTACAATCAAATCGGGCGTATAGCCAGCAGAATAGTAAGCAGGGTAATCATCTATAATTGCCCCTAATTCAATAATTTCCTTTTTATCAGGATTCAAAGCTGTCGGGATTGAAAATTCAACCTTTTTTCCTGTAATTCCATTATCGCCTTGTGTAAAAGTTTTAGAAACAAAAGCAATCTCGCCATTTTTAAATTTCTCTTTATCCAATGGATTCTGCAAAGTATTATTTATTTTTTCAAATTCTACTTCATCAATCCCCACAACTCTGCAATTAAAATAATAGTGATCTGGCTGTTTTTTATATAGCTCTATATCTTTTTCATAGTTTCCCGGAGAATATCTGGAAGCATACAATTCTTTGTAATATTCTCCATAGACATTTTCTTGATATGGAACAACTGCTGTTGCTGATTTTAAAACTCGTACATCTTTTACCCCATCTATAGATTTTATTTGTTCAATAAAATCTGAATTGAAAACTTGCTCCTCGTTATCTGAAAGTAATGTCTGATTTAAAAGCCTTATATCATAATCATAAGAATGGTTCAAAATATTTTTTGCATTATTGGCATAAATCACAACATTGATAATCAAGAAAAGTGATACCGCCAAACTTAAAGAACACATGATAACAACGAATTGTTTCTTGTCTCGAAATAAATTCATTTTTACCATAGAGAGAATATTTCCGCCTGTTCTTTTTTTATTTTTATTTTTTATAGATGTTGCTCCTATATATTTCATTGCTTCAATAGGAGAGCAATTCATTGCTATTTTCACTGGTTTTTGACTACTAATCATTGTTGTAGCAAGTGAAAAAATAGTAGCAATTATAAATACCCCAAGAGAAATAGTACCAACTTCATTTGGTGCAATCGTTGGATTTAAAGAGTGTAATAGTTGAGGAATAATAATTTTCCCAACGATTGCTGAACAAACCAACCCTAATGGTATTCCCATTGTTGAATTCCACAACATTTGCTTATATATCATTTTCCTAATCTGAATAGAGGTTGTCCCAATTGTTTTAAGCTGGCCAAAATACCGTATATCCCGATTTACAGAAATGTACAATGTATTATAAATAAACAAATAGCCACTCATGAAAACTAAAACTAATAACACCAATAATCCAATCATAGTATTGATAAAGTTGGAAATAGTATCATAATCCGCTTTAATAATTTGTTTTCCAGATAAATTGATTTGATTTTGCATTTCTATAATATCCTTTTCGGAATATAGAGGATTTTTTAATGAGATTTTTAATGTTCCTTCCGTCAAATCAGTCTGCAAAACTCCAGTTGATTGATAAAATTTATCTGAAACATACCCCTTATCTACGCCTGTATAATCCAAAAACCAACCGCTTAAAATAAATGTTTTTGCTGTATCGTTATTCTCGCTATTTTCTGCTAAAGTTTGATATATGAAAGGCAATTCCATACCCACTTTAGGTTTTTTGATTCCTATAGAACGTAACGCACTTTGTGAAAGCATAATTTCATTTTCCTTAGTTGGATAACTGCCTTTATAATAATCCAACGCTGGAATTGTCTGTTGTTTCCAGCAAGTATCATCTAACCAATACAATTTTAACTTGTCCAATTCTTTATCCTGATATTTTGATACAATTCCACATTTCACGTTAAGCCCTGCATATTTCACATTATCCATTTTTCGTATGGTAGATACTTGATCGTCTCTCGGTTCTGTCAGCTCAATATCATAATCTATCCCCTGTATTCTTTGTTGTCTTAAAGAAACTGTATCCCAATAACTTAATCCAATAGATATTACGGTGCAAAGTAAAAATGTTGTCAAAAAAATAGCTACTATAGTTAATAAATTTCTTTTTTTATTTGCCTTATATGTTGTTTTTGCAAGGTCTTGAATTACCTTTTTGTTATTGACTTTGAGCATTTTTACTCACCGCCTTTCACAATTTTCCCATCTTCTATGCGGATAATTCTATCTGCCATTTGAGCAATCTCTTCATTGTGTGTAATCATTACAATCGTTTGAGCCAGATTTTGGCTTGAAATTTTTATCAAGCCTAAAACATCTTGACTTGTTCGGCTATCAAGATTTCCTGTTGGTTCATCAGCAAGGATAATAGCAGGTTTAATTGCCAAAGCTCTTGCTAACGCTACACGCTGTTGTTGTCCGCCAGATAACTGATTTGGCATAAAATATTTTTTATCTTCTAATTTTAATAATTTAAGAATTTCTTCGACATAATCATCATCTGGTTTTATACCGTCCAGCTTGATAGGAAGCACAATATTTTCATATACATTCATAAGTGGCAAGAGATTATAGTTTTGAAATACAAAACCTATTTTTCTTCTTCGATAAACAGTTAATTCATCACGAGATAATCCCGATATATTTCTTCCGTCAATAATAATTTCTCCAGAAGTTGGATTATCCAAGCCACCAAGCATATGTAGTAAAGTAGATTTTCCACTTCCAGAAGTTCCAACAACAGCTAAAAATTCCCCTTTACAAATATCTAAATCTATACCGTCCAATGCTTTTACAGTATTTTCTCCCGTATTATAATATTTTTTTAAATTTCTAACTGATAAAATATTCATTCTTCATCTTCCTTTCTCTCTGTTTGAACTAATAATAACAAAGACTTCTTTCTCAAATCTTTCTCAAAAGTGACAACTTTGACACAATTAAAGATTGAGAAAAAAGTCTTGCTTAAAAATCACTACGGGATAAGAAAACTTCAACGGTAGTTCCTTTATTTAATTTGGATTTTATCTTTATATATCCTTGTTGTTTTCTTAAAACTTCTCTAGCCAAATATAACCCAATTCCAAAGCCCTGCTTATCTGTTACATTTGTTCCTCTATAAAATCTTTGAAATACTTTTCCTTGCTCTTGCTCCGGTATACCTATACCATTATCTATAATTTTTACACATACAAATGATTCATATAAAATAGACTTAATCGTTACTTCTGTATTACTTGGTGAATATTTTATTGCGTTTTCAAAAATATTTGTGAAAACTTCCTCTGTCCATTTCGGGTCAGCAAATACTTTATAGTCATTATTTTCAGAACGAATACGAATGTTTTTCTTCATTGCGTCCAATTCTACCGCTTGACAACTTTTTTTAATTATCTTGTCTAATTCAATTATCTTAGGATTGACAGAAATAATTTCCTGTTCTGAATACGAAGATTTCAGCAATTCTTTCATAAAAAATTCTAATTTCTCAGCATTTTTTTCGATTTTATCTGCCAATCGAAATGATGTTGATTCATTCACTTCCTCTTTTAACAATCCTGCATATAAAGTAATATTTGCAAGAGGAGTTCGTATCTGATGACTGATGTTAGAAAGTAATGATTTTATAGTATTATGTTCCTGCTCTGCAACTTCTTTTTGCATATTTGAAATTTCAACAATACGATTTAGTCTTTCAGAAATAGCCGAATCTAAGGATTCATCATATCTCATATCAATTTGTTTTCCGCCAAGTATTTCATCCGCTTTATTCAAAAAACTATTATATTGAGATAACATCTTATTTCTATACCAGTAAATTACCAAGCCTAAAATAATGATATTCAGACCTACGATACCTATAAACGCAATAATATGAATATACATTTATACACTCTCCCATACATAACCTTTTCCGTAAACAGTTTTTATATAAATAGGATTCGAAGAATCATCTTCAAGTTTATCCCTTAATCGTCGTATTCCAACCGAAAGAGCATTATCTTCTACATATTCTGTTCCCTCTGGCCATACCCATTCAAGCAATCGTTCCCTTGTTAAAATTCTATTTGAATTTGAAATCAATAAATACAAAATTCGCTGTTCTGTTTTACTCAATTCTATCTGTACCCCATTTTTATAAAATTCCATTGTTTCAAAACGAAAAAGGAAAACAGAATCTCTATATTCCTGCTCGCTTGTTGTTGTGTTTCGTCTAAGCAAAGCCCTAATTCTAGCACGTAGAACCATTAAGCTGAATGGTTTTGTAATATAATCATCAGCTCCGTTTTCTAACCCTTTAACTATATCCATTTCCATGCTTTTTGCTGTTAATAAAGCGATTGGAATTTGCATTTCCTTTTTCAATTCTCGGCAAAATTCTATCCCATTACCATCTGGAAGATTGATGTCAAATATCAGTAAATCAAAAGAATAAAGTGTAAGAGCTTTTCTTGCCTCTGCTATCGTATTACATATTATAAAATTCAATTTTTCATCTTTTAATGATAATTCTATTCCCTCTGCCAAATCTATATCATCTTCTAAAATCATGACTATTTTTTTATTTATCATGTTTAATACCACTCCATATATTATTATTGTTTTTTAGATATATCAATCTTTTGCAATTTTATGATATATCTGTAAAAAAAGAGTGTCAATAAATATTCTTTATGCCAAATGAAATATAAAATGATATTTATGAAAAGCGTGCAAATCTACACAAAATGCACGCTTCCTCATAATTTATTCTACAATCTTCCAGTTATCGTCCTTATGAAGCACAAGCTCATACTGTGAGATTTGCGTCATTTTCGACTTGTTATCCAGATACTTTACGGACACGCTGACTTTGAGGTTGTCGCCGTCTTTGGTAAAGACAGGGTTTACCAGTTCCGAAAATACATAGTCGCCGGATACAGGAGCAAGCACTCCGTCTTTGACATAATAGGCAAGTTCCTTTTCCGTAGCTGTCGGGTAGAGCTTAAAGAATGTTTCCAAGAAAGCGGTAGCGTCCTTGACTGTGTCGGAACTGACACTAACATCGGCTTCCTGTGTTTTGGGTTCATACTTTGATTTCTGTACCGCCGGAGCAAGGGTTGGATTCTGGGTAATGACCATTGCACCGTCCTTATCCACATGAACGGTCACGGTGTAGTTTTCTGTGACTGCCTGTGTCTGTTCTCCCTCTTTTACCTGCTGATCTACTTCGTAGGCAACGGTAAAATCGTCCGTTCCAGACTGTTCTACATTCCAGACCAGCACATTTGTAACGGTCGCACTGGTTGGTATGTCCGTTCTGATGGTATCGGCGTTCAAATCCTGTAATTCTTTGGTAAGGTATTTACTGATTTCCGTTGTCCTTGCTTCAATGGCTTCCTTGCTGGTATCCCATGAGTAGTAGGCTTTCGCAAAGTTCTTGACGAAATTTTCAATACCGTTGGTATCGTTCAATCTTAGCTGAATGATTTCTTTTTCATGTACCGTGTGGGTGTCAATGGCGGTAAAGTTCTTATACACACCAAAACTGGTGCTTGCCAGAAGCACCGCCCACAACAGCAGGACAGATTTCTTATGTGTCCCGACTTTCATGGTACGCACTTTCTTATTCTTAGGTGCTTTCTCTGTTTTTTCTTTCTTCTTAAACATATTTCAAGTCCTTTCTATTGTTTGATTCTTCCGGCACAAATGATGTGCTGTTGCCAGTAGGCAGAGGTCAAATCAGTATAGCCGATTGGATTTCCGGCATGATACATCTGATTGTTTCCCACATAGATTCCTACATGGGTAACATAATCACTGGTATTGTAGGTGGAATGGAAAAAGACCAAATCGCCAGCCTGTGCCTGTGACAATGGGATATGCTGGGTTGCGTCATACTGTGCCTGTGCGGTTCGTGGCAGGCTGATTCCGGCTTTTCCGTAGCACCACTGGGTAAGACCAGAACAGTCAAAAGAGGTGTTCGGGTTACTGCCACCATAGACATATTTCCAGCCTTGATACTTCAACGCTTCATTCATAACCGCCTGTACCGTTTCGTTACTGAACTGCTTCACGGTCAGATATTGGTTGACCAGCTCCACATAGAACATATTTCCGTAGTTGTAACGCCAGCCACCATTTTTACTGACCGCTATCGGGTTCGTATAGGTCACTTTTGTACCGCCGGATTTATTCTTTGCGAAATTCTCCGCAAGGTTGAAGCTGTGCTTTTTCCCATTCTTCGCCACATAGTCTGCATAGCCACCGCCATAGTTATAAGACTGAATGACCACGTTAATGTCATTCATACCTTTGGCTTTACAGGAAGAAAGCAGGGACGCAAAATATTTACACCCCTGCTTAATGGATTCTTCTGTACTTAATGAGTTTGGCGGTAGTCCCAGACTTTCACTGGACTGCATGACATCGGTAGCCGTACCGCCACTTTCTACCTGTATGATGGCAAGCAGGACGTTCACATACTCCGAGATACCGTTTTCTCTGGCGTATTTTTCTACCATCGGCTGATGTTTGAGGACATCGGCTGACAGGTTCATTCCAGAATAGACAGGCGAATAGCTGTTTGAACTGTCGTCATCTTCACCGGAAATCAGTATCCCGAAAAAGAGGACAATGGAGAAAAGGACAGGAAATATCGTACCTATGATAAGGATACGCTTTAATCTCATTTCTTCCGTCCTTTCTCTGGTTGCTTCGTAACAGTCTTACGATTCTGTTTTTGGTTAACCTGTTTCTGTATGGTTGTTTTCTTTTGATTACTTCTGGATTCCACTACATTTGGCTGGTTCGTTCTGGTAACACCTTTGACCTGTTGCTCCTGTCT
>OGZO01000094.1_pt1 | contig 49950 bp, 39 predicted proteins | sample 1576721 | NCBI WGS metagenome assembly OGZO01 (sample SAMEA3541516, study PRJEB24748) | human gut metagenome | biome: human gut; feature: human-associated habitat; material: faeces | place: China | collected 2012 | reverse complement strand
GACAATCCCCCAGTCACGACCAAGGTCGTGACAGCCCCCTTTACACAAAGGGGCCTTGCGCCCGCCGCTAGAAAGTGCTTGCTTTTCCACCTCATCCGCTTCGCTGCGCTCAGCACCTTCCCCTCTAGGGGAAGGCTTTTTCACGCCGTTGGCTGGGGCGTTGCCATCCCCCAATAAAAACGCGTTCCGCCGAAACCGACGGAACGCGTCCACTCCATAGATTATACCTCTTCTTTTATCATAATCGCACATTCCAGCGGCGGCAGATGCAGCCATTCCGACTCGATCCAGCCGCCCCCCAAATTCACCGTGCGCTGCCGCCATTCGTCGGGCAGCCACAAGGTGCGCTCGCTGTCGCAATGGTTGACCGCGCACAGCAGCGCCGCGTCTCCCTCGGTGCGCAAAAAGGCGACCACATCCCGTTCGGAAGCGAGCGGCTGATACGCCCCCTGCTTCAGCGGCGAGCTGATGTGCCGCAGCTGTCCCAGCTTGCGGTACCATTGCAGCAGATCGGCATCCTCGTGCCCCCACGGGTAACATCCCCGGTTGAAGGGGTCGCGATAGCCCTCCATGCCCGCCTCGTCGCCGTAGTACAAGCACGGCACGCCGGGCAAACAATATTGCAGCGCTGCTGCCAGTCGCAGCAGCCGCAATCCGCGCTTCCGTTGTTCGGGCGAAAGCGATTGTGCCGCTTGCCAGGAACGCCCGCGTCCCTCGGCGGGTTCGCCCGCCAACACGGTCAGCGCGCGTTCGGTATCGTGGGTGCCGATGTGGTTCATCAGCAGCCGCAGCACCGGCGCGGGATAGTGCTCGGTGATGTCGCCGATGATGTTGTGAAAATCGGCGCTGTCGCCGCCGCGCAAAAAGCCCAACACCGCATCGCGGAATGGATAGTTCATCACGCTGTCCAGCTGGTCGCCCAGCAGATAGCGGCGGCGGTGACCGTAGCTTTCCTTGCGGCTGGCATCTTCCCACACTTCGCCCAGCACCAGCGCATCCGGCTTTTCCGCTTTGGCGGCGGTGCGCAGCTCGTCCAAAAATTCGTCGGGCAGCTCATCCGCCACATCCAACCGCCAGCCGGACGCACCCGCCGCCAGCCAGCGGCGCACGATGCCGGTTTTGCCTAAGATATATTCCTTGAACGCGGGGTGACATTCGTTCACCTCCGGCAGATTGATAAAGCCCCACCAGCCGGTGTACCGATCCGGCCAGTTTTGGAAGTGATACCACGGGTAGTAGGGCGATTCCAGCGAGCGATACGCGCCCACCCCCTCGCCGTAGCGACCGTAGCGGTTGAAATAGCGGCTGTCCGCGCCGGTGTGGCTGAACACACCGTCCAAAATTACCCGGATGCCCAGCGTGCGCGCGGTGCGGCACAGCGAGCGAAAATCCTCTTCGTTGCCCAGCAGCGGGTCGATGCATTCGTAATCCGCGGTGTCGTACCGGTGGTTGGAATGGGAGGCGAAAATCGGGTTGAGATACAGGCAGGTAACGCCCAATGCAGCCAACCGATCCAACCGCTGCTCGATTCCTTTGAGATCGCCGCCGAAATAGTCGTTGTTCCACACGGTGCCGGTCGCGTCCGGCTGCCAAACCGGCTGTTCGCCCCACTGTTGGTGCATCACCCGGTCGGTGGGCACGTTGGCTTTGGGGGCGCCGGAGGCGGCGAACCGGTCGGGGAAGATTTGGTACATCACCCCGCCCGCCAACCAGTCGGGCGTTTCAAAATCCGCCTGATAGCTGGTCAGCTGCCACCGCACACCCGGGCGGTTGGATAATCCGGCGGTGGAATCGGCCTGGCGCACCAGATATTGCTGCCCGCCCGGCAGATCGATCCGAAAGCCATACCAATACAGCGTGTCCTGCTCGGCGGTGAAATGGCAATCCCACCATTCGTGGTCAAAGCCTTCCATCCCCGCCCAAAACATACCGAAAGCCGCGTCCGGCTGTTGGTCGGCGTGGATAAGCAGCGTCGCGCCGGAGCAATGCCATTCGCGCGGCAGACAGATGCGCAAAAAGACGGAAGTGCCCTGTACCACCGCGCCGAGCGGGTTGCGATAGCGGGGATCACGGGCGTTAAATAACAAGGGCGGCATAAGCCGAGGCCTCCTTCGGCAATCATGAAATAATAGGTTTATTATGGCACGATTTCGCAAACGGCGCAAGCCTTTTGCCGAAAATAGAGTTTATATCAAAGGATGAGGATCTATGATGATCGTATGTGTATGCACCGGCAACACCTGCCGCAGCCCGATGGCGGCGGCGCTGCTGCGGCGGGAGCTGGACCGGGTCGGGCGACCGGATGTGCAGGTGGAAAGCGCCGGACTGGCTGCCGATGGTTCGCCCGCCACGCCGCAGGCGGTGGAAGTGATGGCGGAATGGGGGATCGATATCGCGGCGCATCGGTCGCGCCCGCTGACGGCAGAGCTGCTGCAGCAAGCGGACGCGGTGCTGGTGATGACCCCGGCGCACCGGCAGGTGCTATTGTCGGTGGGGATGCCCGCCGATCGGGTGCTGGTGCCGGATCCGCCGATCCCTGACCCTTACGGCGGGGATGTGGAGCTGTATCGCCGCACGCGGGACGCGCTGCAAGCGGCGGTACAGGCGCTGGCGGCAACGCTGGCACCGGTCACGGTGCGCCCGCTGCAAGCGAAGGATGCTCCGGCGCTTGCTGCGATCGAAGCCGCCTGTTTTGCGCATCCGTGGAGCGAAGCGGCGCTGCGGGACGAGGTGGACAACCCCGCCGCGTTTTTCGTGGTCGCCACGCGGGCGGAGCAGCCGGTGGGTTATGCCGGTATGCATATCGCCGCGGACGAGGGCTTCTTGGATAATGTAGCGGTCGCGCCCGCCAGCCGCCGCGGCGGTGTGGCATCGGCGCTGCTGGATGTGCTGCTGGCGGAGGGGCGCGCACGCGGGCTCAGCCGTCTGACGCTGGAGGTACGCCCGTCCAATGCGGCGGCGCTCGCGCTGTACGAGAAAAAAGGATTCACCCGCGATGGTGTGCGCCCCGGATTTTATCGGGACCCCGCCGAGGACGCGGCAATTTACTCCTATTATTACGCAAAGGAGAGGGAAGTATGAACATTTTAGCGATCGAATCGTCCTGCGACGAAACCGCGGCGGCAGTGGTGCGCGACGGACGCGAGGCGCTGTCCAATGTGGTGGCGACCCAGGTGGAGGAGCATAAACAATACGGCGGTGTGGTGCCGGAAATCGCGGGGCGTCGCCATGCCGAGGCGATTTCCACCGTGGCGCGGCAGGCGCTGGAGCAGGCGGGGATCACGCTGGACGAGGTGGACGGCATCGCCGTCACCTATGCGCCGGGACTGATCGGTGCGCTGCTGGTAGGGGTCAACTTTGCCAAAGGGCTGGCAATGTCCGCGAATAAGCCGCTGATCCCAGTGCACCATCTGCGGTCGCATATCGCCGCCAACTATCTGGCGCATCCCGATCTGAAACCGCCGTTTTTGTGCTTGGTGGTGTCGGGCGGCCACACCCATCTGGTGATGGTGGAGGATTATACCCGCTATCGGGTGCTGGGGCGCACGCGGGATGACGCGGCGGGCGAGTGCTTTGACAAAGCTGCCCGTGCCATGGGTATGTCCTATCCCGGTGGGGTGCATCTGGACGAGATCGCTGAAACCGGCGATCCGACCGCGTTCACCTTCCCGCACCCGAAGGTGGAGGGCAGCGCGTATGATTTCAGCTTTTCGGGGCTGAAAACGGCGGTCATTAACCGGCTGCATCAAGCCAGCCAAAAGGGTGAAACGCTGCCGGTGCCGGATCTGGCGGCATCTTTTCGCCACACGGTGGTGGAGATTTTGTGCGACCACACGCTGCGCGCCGCGCAGGAAACCGGCGCGAAACAGATCGTGCTGGCGGGCGGTGTGTCCGCCAACCGGGAGTTGCGCCGCCGCATGACCGCGGAATGTGAAAAGCGGGGGCTGCCGTTGTATGTGCCGCCGCTGCCGCTGTGCGGCGATAACGCCGCCATGGTGGGTGCCCAGGCGTATTATGAGTTCGCCGCCGGTCACACCGCCGGATGGGATCTCAACGCTTGCGCGACCATGCCGATCGACAGCTGAAATAGAGAATAGAAACGCAAAAGGCAGGCTCCCACCGGAGCCTGCCTTTTTGGGGTGTTCTGTATGTTGAAACTATTTTCCCGAAAACAGTTGAGATTTCAGCCTTTTAGTAGTATAATGTCAACAAGTTAAAATTTACATAGGAGTTTGAAAAAGTACACAATAACAAATTGAGGGGGTTGCGATATGGCAAATATTGCCTCTGTTATCAAATACGAAGGGGATAACAGCACTTTTGTATGGAAACATCCCTGCGAGGACTTTAACACATCATCTCAGTTGATTGTCCACGAATCGCAGGAGGCTATTCTTTTCCTAAATGGGCAGGCGCTTGACCTGTTTGGACCGGGACGGTATACGCTAGAAACGGAAAACATTCCAATTTTTCGACGCTTGATAAATATTCCAACCGGTGGTGTGAGCGCATTTCATTGCGAGGTCTATTTTATCAATAAGACCGAACAGATGGCGATTCGCTGGGGAACTGACAGCAAGGTGCAGTATGTAGAACCTACATATCATTTCCCGCTTTCTATCGGCGCGAGCGGTGAGATGTCGCTTTGCGTGGACGATTCCCGTAAATTGTTAATTAAATTGGTGGGCACAGAGCATGTTCTGACTCGTGAGCGGCTGACCGCCTATTTTCGCAGTATCCTGATGACAAAGGTGAAAACCTATATCGCTCAGGCAATGCGTGCTAATGCTATCAACATTTTTGAGATTGATGAAAGTCTTGAAACATTTTCAGAGGACATTCAGCAGCGATTGATTCCCGATTTTCTTGATTACGGTGTACAACTCAAACGATTCTATGTTACTACGGTGGTCAAGCCGGACGGTGACCCGCAGTATGAAAAATTCAAGGAGCTGCATTTCCGACAGTATGCCGATATAGCCGAGGCAAAGCTGAAACAGCAGACCGATGTGATCCACGCACAGACCGAGGCGCAAAAGGTTGTTATCGATTCTCAGGCACAAGCCACCAAGCGAATGCAGGAAGGCTATACCTACCAGCAGGAGCGAGGATTCGATGTGGCACAGGATGCTGCGAAAAATGAGGGCGCAGGGCAGTTTTCCAATATGGGTATCGGACTGGGAATGATGGCTGGCGTTGGCGGCACAGTTGGTGGAGTGGTCGGCGGTGCGGTTTCTGACGCATTTGCGGGAATGACCACACAACCGCAAGCGGTCAATCGCTTTTGCGATCAGTGTGGTGCCGAGTTAGCTCCGGGCGCGGCGTTTTGTGATGAATGCGGTGCCCGGCAGACATCCGCGGATACTTGCCCGCAGTGTGGCTTTAAGTTTATCAAGTCCGGCAAGTTTTGCCCGCAGTGCGGCGCGAAGAGGGAGGGCTGACAATGAAAAAGAATAGTGCAAAGGGATATGCCGTTCTCGGCATTCTGTTTGTATTGATAAGCGTTGTTGCGTTTGTGGTGCCCACGGCTAAAACCGCGGCGTTTTGGATTGCCTACGGATTCACCGTGGTAGCCTTTGCAGCACAGCTGTTTATTTGGAAAATAGCGCTTGAACGCGAAGAAACAATGAAAAGCAAGTTCCTTGGCTTTCCGGTCGTTTATATTGGCGCGGTCTATCTGGTGATTCAGGTTGTTGCGCTTGCAGTGTTTCTGTTCGTTTCGGCGCTGCCGGCTTGGAGCGCCGTTGTGGCTTGTGCAGTGATAACCGGGGTATCTGCGGTTTGTATGATTGCTTCGGATGCCGGACGCAGCGAAATTGAACGAGTGGATACAAAGATACAGAAAAAGACTTTCTATATCAAGCAGTTGCAGACGGAGGTTGAACTGTTGGCTGATACAGAAACGGATACAGCCATAAAATCGGCGCTTGGGCAGCTTGCGGAGAAAATTCGGTTCTCCGATCCTGTGAGCCATGAGCAACTCGCTGGTTTAGAAAGCCGGATCACAGAAAAGATGATCGAATTGAAAGCTGCTGTCGATAAAACGGAGGTTGTCGCTGAACTTCATTCGCTTTTAGATGAGCGAAATAAAAAATGCAAAATGCTGAAATAGATATATTTTATAAATATAACAGCCCTGATATCTAAGCACTCTTCATAAATCTCGTTTCATTAAGGAGTAATCTTCAATGACAGTATTCAAATGCAAAATGTGCGGAGGGACACTGGAACTTCACCCCGGTGACACCGTAGCTGTTTGCGACAGCTGCGGCACCAAGCAAACCTTGCCCAAATTGGATGATGATCGGCGGGCAAATCTTTATGATCGAGCCAATCATTTTCGGCGCAGCAATGAATATGACAAAGCCATGGGGATATATGAGCAAATCCTGACCGAGGACAAGACGGATGCCGAGGCGTATTGGTCTCTGGTGCTTTGCCGCTATGGTATTGAATATGTGGAGGATCCGGGTTCGCATAAGCGTATACCTACGGTAAATCGAGCGCAGTTTACATCGGTCTTTGATGATGATAACTATAAATCTGCCCTACGATATGCCGATGCTGTTCAGCGAGAGATTTACGAGTCGGAAGCACAAACCATCAACGAGATTCAAAAGGGTATTTTGGCTATCTCTCAAAAAGAACAACCTTTTGACATATTTATCTGTTACAAGGAAACGGATGCTAGCGGTCGTCGTACCCAAGACAGTGTGCTTGCCAACGATATGTACCACCAGCTGACGCAGGAAGGCTTCAAGGTGTTCTTTGCTCGCATCACTTTGGAGGACAAACTGGGCACGGCGTATGAGCCGTATATATTTGCTGCTCTTAACAGTGCAAAGGTTATGGTAGTACTGGGTACAAAGCCGGAGTATTTTAATGCTGTCTGGGTGAAAAACGAGTGGAGCCGGTATTTGGCATTGGTGAAGAACAGCGGCGGCAAAAAAACGCTGATTCCCGCTTACAAGGATATGGATCCTTACGATTTGCCCGAAGAATTTTCTCATCTACAGGCGCAAGATATGTCCAAACTCGGGTTTATGCAGGATTTGATTCGGGGAATTAAGAAAATTGTTTCGGCGGATATGCCCAAGAAAACGGTTCAGGAAACCGTGGTGATGGATAGCGGTAATGTAAGCGTGGAACCGCTTTTGAAACGGGTTTTTATGTTTTTGGAAGACGGTGATTGGCAGGAGGCGGATGCCTATTGTGAAAAAGTGCTGGATCAGGATCCGGAAAATGCGCGCGCGTATTTGGGCAAACTGATGGCGGAGCTGCGTGTGCGCGAGCAAGGGCAATTAAAGAACTGTAAACACCCCTTTGATAAAAGCAGCAATTTTCATAAGGTGTTGCGGTTTGCCGACCCCACCTTGACGAAAACAATGAACGACTATATTGCGTATATCAATCAACGTAACGAAAATGAGCGACTGACCAATGTATATAACGGGGCGGTCAACGCCATGAATTCCGCCGATACGGAGGAGGCGTATAAAGCGGCTGCGCAGGCTTTTCAGAGTGTTGGAGAATTTAAAGATTCGAAGAAGCTTGCGGAGGAGTGCTTCGACAAAGCAGAGTGCTGTCGAAAAGATGCCCTATATGGTTCGGCCAAGTCACAGATGGTGGGCGAGGATAGCAGCGCTTATGAGGAAGCCATCGAGTTGTTTCAATCCATTTCTGGCTGGAAAGATGCGGATGAGCAGGTGTATGCCTGCCAAAAGAAGATTGAGCAGATTAAAATAGAAGAGGAAAAAGCCAAAAAGGCGCGCAGAAAATTCTTTGCTATCGGGATGCCGATTATTGCTGCTTGCATTACCCTTGTTGTTGTGCTGACAACAGTCGTTATTCCAAGTTACAAGTATAATGCGGGTATGGAGTTATACAACGCCGGAAAGTACGGAGAAGCCCGTGCTCAATTTTATGCAGCGGGCGGCTATAAGGATGCTGTGAACTATTACCGCTCGATTCTTTCGAAGCCGCAATGTGAAGTACACACGGAATATAATGGTAGAATAAGTACGACAGAATACAAATACGATAACAATGGAAATTGTGTGAAAAAAGTTGACACGGCCTTTGATGGTGATATAAGCACAACGGAGTACGAATATGATAATACTGGAAACTGCGTGAAAGAAGTCTGTACAGGGTATAGTGGAGATACAAGCACAACGGAATACGAATACGATAGCAATGGAAATTGTGTAAAGGAAGTGTATGCGAATTCCAGAGACTATTCAAGCACAACGGAATACAAATATGATGACAATGCAAATTGTGTGGAGGCAGTATTTACAGGTGCTGGTGGCGGCATAAGTACGACGAGATACACATACGATAATAAAGGAAGCTGTATAAAAGAAGTTTGTACAGGGTATAGCGGCTTTATGAACGCGACGGAGTACAAATATGATGATAACGGAAACCGTGTGAAAGAAGTGTGTGTGTATTCTAACGACGCTATATGTGAAACGGAATATACATACGATAACAACGGTAATTGTACGATAAAAGTGTATACTCACACTAACGGAAATACTGACACAACGGAATATAGTGACTTTCTTTATTTTAAAAAGCCGTGATCGGCACAAAAGGTGAGCACATGTGAGAATATATACTTTCCGGTGAGGTGCCAAAAGGAGAAAACAAACCGGAGGGGAACGGTATGAACAACACGGACAAGCAATATACATACGCCCAATACAAGGTGAAGCTTTCCAAAGCACTGAGGCATGGCTTTTGGCTTGAGGCAGTTTTTATCGAATACGCCATGATCGAAGACAGAACTGAATCGGTTTTGCGTCATGAGGGGACCATAAAGTTAACAAATAAACAAGGTCACCCATTGAAACTTAGCATCAAGCTGAATAAAATACATGACAGCGCACCTTTTACGGATAAGCAAATTCGTAAAAGAATTCCGCTCTCATTTATTGATGAGATTTGGACATGGAAGGACCGCCGAGATGCATATATCCATAGCCTGATGAAGAACCCGTACTGCGAAGAGGATGCCAGAGAGATTGCAGAAGAGGGCAACGAAATCGTTCGCCAACTGGATAATAAGGTGAAATCTGTAAATCGGATTTTTGACAAGAAAACGCAAGCGGCGATCTAGCACTTGAGAAACAAATTAGGACTGCTGGGCTACTTCTACTTATGAAAGATAGATGTAGTCCAGTGTTTTTTCTTGTCGCGAGGATGAGCCATATTTGCAGGATTTTACGCGCGAATATGCAGAATTCTCAATAATCGTCAAAAAATTATCAAATTCTTTACAATTTGGATATTGCCATTCCGACAGGAACACACTATAATAAAGGCGTTCACGAAATTTCGCGAAAGGGGATTTTGTATTATGACGAACAACAAATCGGTTCTGTCTTGGATCGAAGAGAAAAAAGAGCTGGTCAACCCCGACAAAGTCGTGTGGATCGACGGCTCCGAGGAACAGCTGGAGGCGCTGCGCGCCGAGGCTTGCCAGTCTGGCGAAATGATCAAACTGAATCAGGAAAAACTGCCGGGCTGCTATCTGCATCGCACCGCTGTCAACGACGTGGCGCGTGTGGAGGATCGTACCTTTATCTGCGCCGAGAAAGAGGAAGACGCCGGCCCGACCAACAACTGGATGGAGCCCGCGAAAGCCTATAAAATGCTGTACGACATTGCGCGCGGCAGCTATCAGGGTCGCACCATGTATGTCATCCCGTACTCCATGGGTCCGGTGGGTTCGCCCTTTGCCAAATACGGCATTGAGCTGACCGACTCCATCTATGTGGTGCTGAACATGGCCATTATGACCCGTGTGGGCCAGAATGTGCTGGATGCTCTGGGCGACAGCGACGATTGGGTGCGCGGTCTGCACTGCAAATGCGATATCGACGAAAGCAAACGGTATATCTGCCACTTCCCGCAGGATAACACCATCATCTCGGTCAACTCCGGTTACGGCGGAAACGTGCTGCTGGGCAAAAAATGCTTCGCGCTGCGTATTGCCTCCAACCTGGGTCGTAAAGAGGGCTGGATGGCTGAGCATATGCTGATTCTGGGTCTGGAAAATCCGCAGGGCGAGATCAAATACATCGCCGCGGCGTTCCCGTCGGCTTGCGGTAAGACCAACCTCGCTATGCTGATCCCGCCGGAGCTGTACAAGAAGAAAGGCTACAAGGTCTGGTGCGTGGGCGATGATATCGCCTGGATGCGCATCGGTCCCGACGGTCGCCTGTGGGCGGTCAACCCGGAGAACGGCTTCTTCGGCGTGGCTCCCGGCACCAACGAAAAATCCAACCCCAACGCGCTGGCTTCTACCCGCCAGGGCACCATCTTCACCAACGTTGCCCACAACCTGGACGACAACACCGTGTGGTGGGAGGGTCTGGACAAGAACCCGCCGAAAAACGCGCTCAACTGGAAGGGCGAGAAATGGGATTGCACCGATGGTTCCAAAGGCGCTCATCCCAACAGCCGTTTCACTGCGCCGGCGAAAAATTGCCCCTGCATCTCTCCGGAGTTCAACTCGGGCACCGGCGTGCCGATCTCCGCGATCGTGTTCGGTGGTCGTCGTGCCAAAACCGCTCCGCTGGTGTATCAATCGCGTGACTGGAACCACGGCGTGTTCGTAGGCTCCATCATGGCTTCCGAAACCACTGCTGCCGCGACCGGCGCTGTGGGCGTTGTGCGCCGCGACCCGATGGCGATGCTGCCGTTCTGCGGTTATCATATGGCCGATTATTGGGCACACTGGATCGAAATGGGCGAGAAGCTGGGCGACAAAGCGCCGAAGATCTTCAATGTCAACTGGTTCCGCACCGACGACGAGGGTCACTTCGTGTGGCCGGGCTTCGGCGACAACCTGCGTGTGTTGGAGTGGATCATCAAACGCTGCGAAGGCAAAGCGGATGCGAACGAGACCGCGATCGGTTATGTGCCGAACGCCGAGGATATCAACCTCGAGGGTCTGGACAACTTCTCGATCGACACGCTGAAGTCGATCCTGGAAGTGGACAAATCGCTGTGGGCGAACGAGCTGGACGGCATCAAACAGTTCTACAGCAAGTTTGGCGACAAGCTGCCGGCTGAACTGACCGCCGAGCTGAACACGCTGGAAAACAATCTGAAATAATCCGGATTTCCGGACGAAAACACGGGTGGGCCGTATGGCTCACCCGTGTTTTTTGTGCGTAAGGAGAGGAGCGGATAACCGCGAGGCGGGGCGTTTGCTTGTGGGGCGATGTGGGCATCGCCCCCTACGAAGAAAGAGGGGCAATGCCGGAGAAGATTCTTCGCTTCGCTCAGAATGACAGGAAATACGCAAAATTTCCGCAAGCCTTCCCCTTGGAGGTGATTCCCCCGTGCGCGGGGGAAATGTCGGCGCAGCCGACAAAAGGGGCCCGTCTTCGGGAGAAAAAGGTGGCGCGACCGTAGGTCGTGACGGATGAGGTGTCAGAAACCAATAAGTTCTTGCATAAACCAGCGGCGTACCAAAGCCTCCCTTGTGCAAAGGGAGGTGTCACAGCGTCCGCTGTGACGGAGGGATTGTAACGAAAGGGACGCGCTCATGCGCTGTCCGCTGCGGCAAATTTCCGCAAAATCCGGTTTGACGCGCCGGACGAAGTATGGTATACTAAATCTATTCTTGACCAGAACGGAGACGACAGCGATGGATCAGGTTACCAAGGTGGAAACCGAGCGCAAGGCCGCGTCGGTGCGGCGGGTGTTCGATATATATGATTGGGTCGGCACGGCGATTTTTTCGCTGGTGTTGATTGTGGCGATTTTCACATTTGCTTTCCGTATCGTGGGGGTGGACGGTACCTCCATGTGCGATACGCTGCAGGATCAGGATCGCTTGGTGCTGACCAGCTCGTATTACTACACCCCGGCGCGGGGCGACATTGTGGTGATCAACCGCTACACGCAGGAACCGCTTATCAAACGCATCATCGCGGTGGAGGGAGATAAGCTGGAGATCACCGCCGCCGGACGGGTGATCGTTAACGACAAAGAGCTGACCGAAAATTACATTCGCGGCGGCAAGGACAGCGCCACCATCCAAAAATCCTTCACCACCGCGCAGGTGGTGCCCAAAGGCTGCGTGTTTGTGATGGGCGACAACCGTGACAACTCGCATGACAGCCGCGATGCGGATATTGCGTTTATCAAAACCGAAAATATTGTGGGACATGCGGTGTTCCGTCTGTTCCCCTTTGATAAGATTGGAAAACTGTAAAGGATGACCGGTATGGATAGGGAACAATCAAAAACGATCCAGTGGTTTCCGGGGCATATGGCGCGCACCCGCCGCAAGATCAAAGAGGTGCTGCCGCAAATTGATGTGGTGGCGGAGCTGTTGGATGCGCGCGCGCCGCTGAGCAGCCGCAATCCGGAAATGGATGCGCTCACGGCGGGCAAGCCGCGGGTGCTGGTGCTGACCAAAAGCGATATGGCCGACGAAGCGGCTACCCGGCGTTGGGTGGCCGCTTTTCAAAAACAGGGTACCCCCGCGCTGGCGGTGGATTGTAAAACCGGTCGCGGGGTCAACGGCTTTGTACCGATGCTGCGCGAGGTGATGGCGGACAAACTGGCGATGTGGGAGCAAAAAGGCATGGGCGGTCGCCCCATTCGGGCGCTGGTAGCGGGCATCCCCAATGTGGGCAAATCCTCGTTCATTAACCGCATGACCAAAGGCGGCAAAGCCAAGGTGGAGGATCGTCCCGGTGTCACCCGCCAAAACCAGTGGTTTGTCATCGGCGGCGGGGTGCACTTGTTGGATACTCCCGGCGTGCTTTGGCCGAAGTTTGAAGATCAAACCGCGGCGATGTATCTGGCCTTTACCGGCGCGATCAAAGATCAGGTGCTGGATGGGGAAGAGCTGGCGTGTGCGCTGCTCACCGTTCTGGAACGCGATTATAAAGACCGCCTGATCGAGCGATACAAGCTGGATGACAGCGCCTTTTGCGGCGACAGCTGGGAGCTGCTGCAAACCATCGGGCGCAAGCGCGGAATGCTGGTGTCCGGCGGCGAGGTCAACACCGAACGCGCCGCCTCCACAGTGCTGGATGAATACCGCGGCGGCAAACTCGGGCGTATCTCGCTCGAACAACCATAAAACGCAATCAGCAAAGGCGGCGACCGAGCCGCCTTTCGCTCTATATAGGAGGAGAATTTATGCTTACAGCATTTGATACCGATGTGCGCGCCGAGGGTTTTGCAACCATCTGCGGCGTGGACGAGGCCGGACGCGGTCCGCTGGCGGGCCCCGTTACCGCCGCGGCGGTGATTTTGCCGCCCGGGGTGGACATTGAGGGGCTGAACGATTCCAAAAAGCTGAGCGAAGCCAAGCGCGAAAAGCTGTATGATGTGATTCGGCAAACCGCGGTCAGCTGCTGCGTGGCCAGCGCCAGCGTGGAGGAGATCGAGCAGTACAACATTTTGCAGGCGACCTTTTTGGCGATGCGCCGCGCGGTGGAGGGTTTGTCATGCGTACCGGATCTGGCACTGATCGACGGCAACCGTCTGCCGGTGGGGTTGACCGTTCCGGCGCGCACCATTGTCAAGGGCGACGGACGCTCGGCATCCATCGCGGCAGCCTCCATTCTGGCGAAGGTGACGCGGGATCGCTATATGAAGCAGCAGGATGCGCTGTATCCCGGCTACGGCTTTGCGGTGCACAAGGGGTATGGCACCAAGGCGCATTACGCGGCGCTGGCGGAGCAGGGACCGTCGCCCATCCACCGGATGAGCTTTCTGAAAAAATGGCTGGCGAAGCAGGCGTGAGCCATAGAAGGGGGAGCAGCTATGGCGGGCATATCCAAGGGCGCAGCCGGCGAAATGCTGGCGGCGCGGTATTTGCGGGAGCAAGGCTACACCATTGTGGCGGCCAACTTCCGCTGCCGGTTGGGCGAGATTGACATAATTGCCGCCAACCGGCAATATATTGCCTTCGTGGAGGTCAAAACGCGCCAGCCGGGCGCACTCTATGCTCCACGGGAGGCGGTAACCGTGTCAAAACAGAACAAAATCATCCAAACGGCGGCGCTGTATCTGAAAGGACATCCCGACGAAAAACGTCAGCCGCGGTTTGATGTGGTGGAGGTGGTGACCACGGCGGGCGACCCGCTCGCCGCGGCGGAAATTCACCATCTCCAAAATGCGTTTGAAACGGGGGATCTGCATGCGGCTTTTTGATCTGCATTGCGACACCCTGTCCGAAGCGTATCAGCAGGGGTGCGGGCTTGACCGCACCCCTTTGCACATTGACTGGCAGCGCGGCGCGGTGTTGGACGAGTGGCTGCAGGTGTTCGCCGTGTGGACACCGGACACATTGCGGGGTGATGCCGCATGGCAGCGGGCGCAGCGTATCCTACGCTATGCACACTGGCAGGCGGAGCAACATCCCGATCGTATGCGCATCGTGCAGTGGCGGGAGCAGCTGGACGCGTCGGTGCCGCACCAATGCGGCGCGCTGCTGGCGCTGGAAAGTGCCGCCGCTCTGGCGGGGGAGTTGTCGCATATCGACGAAGCCGCTGCGCTGGGGGTGAATCTCATCACCCTGACATGGAACGGCGAAAACGAGTGCGGCTGTGGCTGCCTGTGCGCGGGGGAGCGCGGGCTGACCGCATTCGGCAAAGCGGCGGTGCGCCGCATGGAAGCGTGCGGCATTCTGCCGGATGTGTCGCATTTGAACCGCGCGGGCTTTTGGGATGTGATGGAACTGGCGACCGGACCGGTGGTGGCGAGCCATTCGGTGTCCGCCGCCGTGTATACTCATCCCCGCAACCTTACCGACAGCCAGTTTGACGCGATCCGCGATCGCGGCGGGCTGGTGGGGCTGAACCTGTGCGCCGGTCAGTTGGGGGAGCAGAGCTTTGAACAGATCGAACGCCATCTCGATCATTTTCTGTGCCGCGACGGTGCGCGCACGGTGGCGTTTGGTTGTGATATGGACGGCACCGCGCTGCCTGCCGCATGGAACGGGCTGGCGGTGATGCCCGCGTTGTATGCGTATCTGTATCGCAAAAATTACGAGGAACAGGTGCTTGACCGGCTGTTTTTCAGCAATTGCTACGATTTTTTCGCAAAGACGCTGCCAGCCTTTGACAAACAGGCGGTCAATACTGTATTATAAAGCGTGGATTATTGCGCGTTTACGCGTGTATAGTAGAGAAAGGAAAGGCGTGACAAAGAATGCAATATAACAGTACCCGTGACAGCGGGGTCAGCGTATCGGCGGCACAGGCGATCGCCCAGGGCATTTCGCACGAGGGCGGCTTGTTTGTTCCCGAAACGCTTCCGGCTATCACCAAAGACGAGCTGGCGGCGTGGAGCCATCAGTCGTATGTGGAGCGGGCAACGGCTGTGTTGTCGAAATTCCTCACTGATTTTACCCCCGATGAGGTCGCGGAATGCACCCATGCGGCATATGCGACCGGTCGGTTCCGTTCGCCCGCGGTGGCTCCGCTGAAAGAGCTGGATGCCGGCGAGCATATTCTGGAGCTGTGGCACGGTCCCACCTGCGCGTTCAAGGATATGGCGCTGCAGATTCTGCCGCATCTGATGCGGGTGTCGGCGGGCAAAACCGCTGCCGGCAAAGAGATCGTGATTCTGGTTGCCACCTCCGGCGATACCGGCAAAGCGGCACTGGAAGGCTTCCGCGATGCGGAGCATACCCGCATCCTCGTGTTCTATCCCGAGGACGGTGTTAGCCCGATGCAGAAGCTGCAAATGACCACCCAGGAGGGCGGCAATGTCGGCGTTTGCGCCATCCGCGGCAACTTTGACGATGCCCAAACCGGCGTCAAAACCATCTTCACCGATCCCGCCATTGCCGAAAAGCTGGCGGAGCACGGCATGATGTTCTCCAGCGCCAACTCCATCAACTGGGGTCGTCTGGTGCCGCAGATCGTGTACTATGTGTCCGCGTATTGCGATCTGCTGGCGGCGGGCAAGATTCAGATGGGCGATGCCATCAACGTGGCGGTGCCCACCGGCAACTTCGGCAACATTCTGGCGGCGTATTACGCCCGCAAAATGGGGCTGCCGATCGCCAAACTGATCTGTGCCTCCAACCGCAACCGGGTGTTGACCGACTTTATCAAAACCGGCACCTATGACCGCAACCGCGAGTTTTACACCACCACCTCGCCGTCGATGGATATTCTCATCTCCTCCAATCTGGAGCGGCTGCTGTACGATCTGTGCGGTCGTGACGATGCGGAGATCCGCCGTCTGATGGGCGAGCTGTCCGAAACCGGCAAGTACACCGTGCCGGACGATGTGAAAACGGCGCTGCAAAGCCTGTTTGTGGGCGGCTGCTGTGACGACGAGCAGGCGGCGCAGACCATCGCCGACACCTTCCATAAGCACGGCTATCTGTGCGACACCCACACCGCGGTGGCGGTGCATGTGTACGAGGAGTACCGCCGTGAAACCGGCGACCAGACGCCCACCGTTATCGCCTCCACCGCCAACCCGTACAAATTCTCCGCCAGCGTGCTGGAAGCGCTGGACGGCGGCTGTGCGGATATGGACGAGTTCGACAAGGTGGAAAAACTGCACGCCGAAACCAACGCCGAGGTTCCCGCGCCGCTGGCGGGGCTGAAAGGCAAAACGCCGCGCTTTACCGGTGTGTGCGACCGCGACAACATGCGGGCGGTCGTGTTTGACATGCTGGGCATTCAGGAGTAAGCGGCGTGGCGTTATATGCCATCGGCGATCTGCACCTGTCCTTTGGCACCAACAAGCCGATGGACGATTTCCGCGGCTGGGACCACTATGTTGACCGGTTGGAACGCAACTGGCGCGCGGTGGTGGAGCCGGAGGACACGGTGGTGATCGCGGGAGATATTTCGTGGGGGATGACGCTGCCGGAAGCAGCGGCTGACTTCGCCTTTTTGCAGCAGCTGCCCGGGCGCAAGCTGCTGCTCAAGGGTAACCACGACTACTGGTGGACCACCCGCCGCAAAATGGATCAATTTCTGCTGGACGGTGGGTTCACGTCGCTGCGTATTCTGCATAATGATGCGGTGGCGATCGACAACGCGGTGGCCGTTTGCGGCACCCGCGGCTGGTTTTACGATGCCGAAGCCGACGCGGATAAGCGGGTGCTCAACCGGGAGGTGGGGCGGCTGCAAATGTCGGCGCAGGCGGCGCGTGAAACCGGATTGCCGCTGATCGCGTTTTTGCATTACCCGCCGGTGTTTGGCGACAATGTGTGCGACGAAATGGTGCAGGCGCTGCGGGACGAGGGCATCACCCGCTGCTACTATGGTCATATCCACGGCGCGGGGATCCGCAAGGCGTTCAACGGCACGCTGCACGGCATCGAAATGCAGCTGATCTCGGCGGATGCGCTGTCTTTTATGCCCTTGCGGGTGTTTTAGAGGCGACGCTGATAAAATATTAACAATTATTTCAAAAAAACTCTGGCGCATTGCGCTATAGTATGCTATACTACCCTTTATGAAAATTTGTTAGGTTAAATATTAGGAGGATGTCAAAATGAGTTTGAAAAACGCAACCAAAACCGAAACGGCCAATCGGGTCGAGCTGGAAGTCGAGGTCGACGCGGCGGCGTTTGAAGCGGCTGTGGAGCGCGCGTATAAGAAGAACATCAAAAAAATGGTGGTTCCGGGCTTCCGCAAAGGCAAAGCTCCCCGTCATCTGGTGGAAAAAATGTACGGCACCGGTGTGTTCTATGAGGACGCGATGAACGATGTGTACCCCAAAGCGCTGGACGAAGCCATCAAAGAGTCCGACTACGAGTATGTCCAGGACAAAATTGATCTGGATGTTGTCAGCGTTGGTCCCGAAGGCTTGGTGTTCAAAGCGGTCATCACCGTGAAACCCGAAGTCGAAGTGGGTGAGTACAAAGGTCTGAAAGCCGACAAAAAAGTTGAGCCGGTGACCGATGAAGATGTGGATGCCGAAATCACCAAGCTGCAGGAGCGCAACGCGCGTCTGGTGCCGGTCGAAGGCCGCGCGGCGGAAAACGGCGATACCGTTACCTTCGATTTTGAAGGCTTTCTGGATGGCGAACCCTTCGAGGGCGGCAAGAGCGAGAACCACACGCTGGTGCTGGGCTCCGGTCAGTTTATCCCCGGCTTCGAGGATCAGATTGTCGGCAAAAACACCGATGAAGAATTTGAAGTCAATGTGACCTTCCCTGAAGATTACCACGCGGAAGAGCTGAAAGGCAAGCCCGCGGTGTTCAAGTGCAAACTGCACGAGATCAAAACCAAAGAGCTGCCGGAAGTCAACGACGAGTTCGTGAAAGATGTCAGCGAATTCGATACGCTGGATGAGCTGAAGGCGGATTTGCGCAAACACATGGAAGAGCATCGTCAGCAGGAAGCCGACAACGCGTTTGAGACCGCGCTGCTGGATCAGCTGGCGGAGGGCGTGAAAGCCGACATTCCGCAGGCGATGTTCGAGAACCGCATCGACGACATGGTGCAGGATTTCGGTTACCGTCTGCAGTCGCAGGGTCTGGATCTGCCGACTTATCTGCAGTACACCGGCATGGAGCCGCAAGCGTTCCGCGACGGCTTCAAGGATCAGGCGGACAAACAGGTGAAAGTGCGTCTGGCGCTGGAGAAGATCGCGGCTCTGGAATCCATCGAGGTGACCGAGGACGATATGAACGCCGAGTACGAGAAGTACGCCAAGATGTATGATATGGATGTTGACAAAGTGAAAGCGGTGCTGGGCGAGCAGGACATGAAACGCGATCTGGCTGTGGGCAAAGCGCTGGAGCTGGTCAAAGAAAACGCCGTTGTCACGGAATAATTGGTATAAACGCTTCCGTACCGACCTATACTGATGACTACCTGAACGGAAAGGTGAGGCGATTATGGCGAATATGAGTTTGGTGCCCTATGTGGTCGAGCAGACCAGCCGGGGCGAGCGCAGCTATGATATTTTTTCCCGGCTGCTGAACGACCGGATCATTATGCTGTGTGACGAGATCAACGACGCGACCGCGTCGTTGGTGGTGGCGCAGCTGATCTACTTGGAGGGGCAGGATCCCGACAAGGATATTCATCTGTATATCAACAGCCCCGGCGGTTCCATCACCGCCGGTATGGCAATCTACGACACGATGCAGTATATCAAATGCGATGTGTCGACCATCTGCATCGGCATGGCGGCGAGCATGGGTTCGTTCCTGCTGGCGGCGGGTGCCAAGGGCAAACGTCTGGCGCTGCCCAACAGCGAGATCATGATCCATCAGCCGCTGGGCGGTGCCAAAGGGCAGGCGAGTGACATCAAAATTCAGGCGGACCACATTCTGTTCATCCGCAACCGGATGAACCGTTTGTACGCCGAAATGACCGGTCAGCCGCTGGAAAACATCGAACGCGATACCGAGCGTGACAACTATATGACCGCTGAGGACGCGCAGAAATACGGCTTGATCGACAAGGTTGTCACCCACCGCTGAGTTTCAATTTTGATATAAGGAGTACCGGACAGAATGCCCAAAAATGACGAGATCAAACGCACCGTCCACTGCTCTTTCTGCGGCAAATCGCAGGACGAGGTAACCCGTATGGTGGCTGGCCCCGGCGTGTATATCTGCAACGAATGTGTAAAGCTGTGCCAGACCATGCTGGAGGACGAGGAGCATCCGGGTGCGAAGCGTTCGGCCAAACAGCCGGCGCCGAGCGGGCGGCTGCCTGTTCCCAAGGATATCAAAAAAACGCTGGATGACTATGTGATCGGGCAGGAAAAAGCCAAGATCACCCTGTCGGTGGCGGTGTATAATCACTATAAGCGTATGTTTTACGGCAACGACGGCGAGACCGAGCTGGGCAAAAGCAATGTGCTGATGCTGGGTCCCACCGGCGTGGGCAAAACCGCGCTGGCGCAAACGCTGGCGCGGGCACTGGATGTGCCGTTCGCGGTGACCGACGCGACCACGCTGACCGAAGCCGGCTATGTGGGCGAGGATGTGGAAAACATCCTGCTGCGCCTGATCCAGGCGGCCGACTATGATGTGTCGCGTGCCGAACACGGCATCATCTATGTGGACGAAATTGACAAAATCAGCCGCCGCAGCGAAAATCCCTCCATCACGCGGGATGTCAGCGGCGAGGGTGTGCAGCAGGCCCTGCTGAAGATTTTGGAGGGCACGGTTGCGAACGTGCCGCCCTCCGGCGGACGCAAGCACCCGCAGCAGGAGTTTATCCAGATCGATACCTCCGGCATCCTGTTCATTTTGGGCGGGGCGTTCGATGGTATTGAAGAGATCGTGGAAAAACGGCTGGGTTCCGGTTCGCTGGGCTTTGGCAATGAGGTCAAGTCCAAAAAGGATATCGACCGCAGCCGCCTGATGGCGCAGGTGATTCCGCAGGATCTGATCCGCTACGGCATCATCCCCGAGCTGGTGGGTCGTATGCCGGTCATCACCACGCTGGAGGCACTGGATGCCGAGGCGCTGGTCAAAATTCTGACCGAGCCCAAAAACGCGCTGCTCAGCCAGTATAAGCAGCTGTTCCAGCTGGACAATGTGGAGCTGGAATTCACCGATAACGCGCTGAAAGCGGTGGCTCAAAAAACGCTGGAGCGCAACACCGGTGCGCGCGGACTGCGGGCGGTGATGGAAGAACTGCTGACGGAGCTGATGTTTGAAGTGCCGTCCGACCCGACCATCACCAAGGTCATTGTCCACGAAAACTGTGTTACCGAGGGGGCAAAGCCCGAACTGGTGATCGACCCGGAGCGCAAGGCTCCGCGGCTGAAAGCACCGGCGAAAAAGGGCTCCACCCGGAAAGTAACGGCATAAAACGCATACAATCGGTCAGACGCCGGATGCCAAAGACGGCATCGGTGGCTGGCTGATTTTTGCTTTTTTTGGCGGTCATGCGCCGCGGTGCGCGCTGTCCGCCGACACCAATCGACCGGATTTCTGCGCCGGATGGCGCCGGATGTACATAGAAACGGAGGATACTCTTTATGGCAATACGCAAACGCGTGGCGCGGGTGGATACCTTACCGCTGCTGCCCTTGCGCGGAATGGTGGCTTTTCCCGAAGTCATGCTGCATTTGGATGTGGGTCGCCCCGGCTCCATTGCGGCGCTCAACGAGTCGCTGTCCCATGACCAGACCATCTTCCTGGTGGCGCAGCGCGACGCCGAGGTGGAAGATCCCGCGCGCGACGATCTGTACGACCACGGTGTGGTCGCCAAGGTGCGTCAGGTGCTGCGGCTGCCGGGCGACAATGTCCGCATTTTGGCAGAGGGCGTGTACCGCGCGCACATCGAGGAGATGCAGGTGCAGGAGAATGTGCGCATGGCGCGCATTCGCGAGGATGGGGAAACCCGCGTGAGCGACCCGATGGAAGCAATGGCGTTGACACGCGAGCTCATCTGCTACTTCGAGCAGTATACGCAGTACGCCACCCCCACGCAGGGCGCGTCTGACCCCACGCGCATGATGCAGACTATGCAGGATGTGGGCGTGCTGACCGATTACATCGCGTTCCAAATGAAACTGCGCCCCGAAGAGCAGCAGGAGCTGCTGGAGCAAACCAATGTCCATGCCCGTGCCGAGGCGCTGCTGCGTCTGATGGATCGCGAGGTGGCGGTGCTCAAACTGGAGCAGTCCATCCATGACCGGGTGCGGGAGCAGATGGATCAGAACCAGCGGGACTACTATCTGCGGGAGCAGATGCAGGTGATTGCCTCCGAACTGGGGGAAGAGGACAACCCGCTGGAGGAATCGGAAGAATACCGCAAACGTATCAAAGAGATGACGCTGCCCGATGCCAGTCGGGACAAGCTGCTCAAAGAGTGCGACAAGCTGGCGAAAATGCCGGTCGGCTCGCACGAGGCCACCGTGGTGCGGCAATATCTGGACACCTGTTTGGAGTTGCCGTTCGGCAAGCTGGCGGAAGGGGAGATCGACATCACCCGTGCCCGCGAGATGCTGGATGAGGATCACTACGGATTGAATAAAGTCAAGGATCGTATCATCGAGATTTTGGCGGTACGCCAGCTCGCGCCGGATATCAAAGGTCAGATCGTGTGCTTGGCGGGACCGCCCGGTGTGGGTAAAACCTCGGTCGCCAAATCCATCGCGCGCGCGATGGGTCGCCCGTATGTGCGGGTGTCGCTGGGCGGCGTGCGGGACGAATCCGATATTCGCGGTCACCGCAAGACCTATATCGGCGCTATGCCCGGTCGTATCATCAACGCCATCAAACAGGCGGGGGTGTGCAACCCGGTGATGCTGCTGGACGAGATTGACAAAATGGGCAACGATTTCCGCGGCGATCCCGCCTCCGCCATGCTGGAGGTGCTGGACAGCGAGCAAAACACCGCCTTTGTGGATCATTATGTGGAGCTGCCGTTTGATCTGTCGCAGGTGCTGTTTATCACCACCGCCAACACGGTGGAGAACATTCCCGCGCCGTTGTACGACCGCATGGATGTGATCTCGCTGCCGAGTTACACGGCGGAAGAGAAATTCCATATCGCCAAAGAGCATCTGCTGCCCAAGCAGATGCAAAAGCACGGTATCAAAAAGAGCATGATGCGGTTGTCGGATACCACCCTGCGCGCCATTATTGACGGCTATGTGCGGGAAGCGGGTGTGCGCAATCTGGAACGCGCGCTGGCAAAAATATGCCGCAAGGTTGCGAAAATCATTGTGTCCGGCGAGAAAAAGAGCGTCACTGTGTCGCATCTGGAAGATTTTCTGGGCCCGCGCCGCTATAAAGCGGAGGACGAGCAGCGCCGGGACGAAGTGGGCGTGGTCAACGGACTGGCATGGACATCGGTCGGCGGCGAAACCATGCCGGTCGAGGTCGCGGTGCTGGACGGCACCGGCAAGATCGAGTTGACCGGTTCGCTGGGCGATGTGATGAAAGAATCCGCCCGCACCGCCGTCAGCTATGTGCGTTCGCGCGCCGGCTCGCTGCAAATTGCGCCGGATTTCTATAAAACCAAAGATATCCACATTCATGTGCCGGAGGGCGCGGTGCCGAAAGACGGCCCCTCCGCCGGCGTCACCATGGCGACGGCGCTGGTGTCAGCGCTGACCGGTCGCCCGGTGCGGCACGACCTTGCGATGACCGGCGAGATCTCGCTGCGCGGGCGGGTACTGCCGATCGGCGGTCTGCGCGAAAAGAGCATGGCGGCGTATACCCATCATATGAAAACCGTCATCATTCCGCAGCAAAACGAGCCGGATCTGGACGAAGTGGATGCGGTGGTGAAGCAGCATGTGCGGTTTATCACCGCGTCGCATCTGGACACCGTGATGGAAAACGCGCTGCTGCCTAAGCCGGAGTCCAAACCCACCAAAAAAGCGTCCGACCGTGCCAAAACGGTCGCGAACCCGATTCCCTGCGCGTCCGACCCGGTGGTCGGGGTGCAGCAGTAAAGGATGAACGCGTATGAAAATCGAAACCGCAGCCTTTGAAGCCGCGGCGGCGCTCAGCAGCCAGCTGTTGCCGCCGGATCTGCCGGAGGTCGCTTTTTCCGGCCGCTCCAATGTGGGCAAATCCTCGCTCATCAACCGGTTGGTCAACCGCAAAGCGCTGGCGCGCACCAGCGCCACCCCCGGCAAAACCGCTACCATCAACTTTTACCGGTTGGACACCATGCGGATGATCGACCTGCCGGGCTACGGCTACGCCAAGGTGTCCCACGCCGAAAAACGGCGCTGGGCCACGCTGATCGAGGGCTATTTTGAAGCGGATCGCGATCTGCGGCTGACGCTGCAGCTGGTGGATATGCGCCACCCGCCGACGGCGGACGACCGCATGATGATCGAGTATATGACCGAAACCGGCATCCCCTTTGTGATCGTGCTCACCAAGGCGGACAAGCTGAACAAGACCCAGCGCGCCCAGCGGCTGGAGTCGCTGCAACAGGAATTGGCGGATTACGAGGGCATTCAAACGATCCCGTTTTCCGCCGTTACGGGCGAGGGTGTGGACACTCTGCGCGACATCCTTGTATCCGTTACCGAAGATACCGACGAATAAAAAGGAGGAATCAATCATGTTTGTGATGAACAACACGGCGGTCAACGCCGCGGGACATCTGACCATCGGCGGCTGTGACACCGTGGAACTGGCGGCGCAGTACGGCACTCCCTTGTATGTGATGGACGAAACCACCATCCGTCAGGCGCTGCGGGATTATAAGCAGTCGATTGATGATTGCTACCCGCAGGGCGGTATGGTGGCGTACGCCAGCAAGGCGTGCAGCTTCAAGGAGATGTACCGCATCGTCAAACAGGAAGGCTGCGGCATCGATGTGGTGTCGGGTGGCGAACTGTACACCGCGATGCAGGTGGATTTTCCGGCCGACCGCATCTATTTCCACGGCAACAACAAAACGGTGGACGAGCTGAAAATGGCGCTGAACTACGGCGTGGGACGCATCATTGTGGATAATGCGACCGAGCTGCGCCGTCTGTCGGCGGTGGCGGGCGAGTTGGGCAAAACCGCCCATATCTACCTGCGCATCACCCCCGGCATTGATGCGCACACCCACAGCTTTATCCGCACCGGGCAGATCGATTCCAAATTCGGCTTTACGCTGGAAAACGGCGATGCGCTGGAAGGGGTGCGCCAGGCGCTGGCGCTGCCGGGACTGGAACTGAAGGGTCTGCATTGCCACATCGGCTCGCAGATTTTTGACGAACAGCCCTTTATCCATGCCGCCGAGGTGATGCTCACCTTTATGCGGCAGATCAAGGATGAAACCGGCATCGTTTTGCCCGAACTGAATGTGGGCGGCGGCTTTGGTATTCGCTATACCGCCGAGGATCATCCCAAAGCCAACGGCGAGTATATGCAGCTGGTATCGGCGGCGGCGCGCCAAAAGGCGAAGGAGCTGGATTTCCCGTTCCCGTATATGGTGATCGAGCCGGGTCGCTCGATTGTGGCGCCGGCGGGCTTGACTCTGTACACGGTGGGCGGCGTCAAGGTCATCCCCGGTGTGCGCACCTATGTCAGTGTGGACGGCGGCATGACCGATAACCCGCGGTACGCGCTGTATCAGTCGGCGTACACCGTGGTGGCGGCGAACAAGGCGGACAAGCCCGCCACCGGCAAAGCCACCATCTCCGGCCGCTGCTGCGAAAGCGGCGACTTGATTCAGGAGCATGTGGATCTGCCGGATTGCGAAGCGGGGGATACGCTGGCGGTGCTGGCGACCGGCGCTTACAACTATTCGATGGCATCGCACTATAACCGCCTGCCTAACGCGGCGGTGGTGATGGTGAAGGATGGCATCTCCCGCGTGGTGGTGCGCCGCGAAACCTACGAAGATCTGACCCGCTGCGATATTTGAACACAGCGGTATCTATCCGGAGCAGCGCTTCGATGCAAAAGGACGGCGAAAGCCGTCCTTTTGTGCGTTTGTGCCAAAAACACACCGGGCATTTTCGCTATGCAAAAACCGTTTCGTGGCTTGACATTGAGGGGCGTTTCGGTCATAATAAACGATGAGCGGACTGAACAGCCGCGTGCGCTTTGCGTATGAGGAAAGTCCGAGCTTCACAGGGCAGGATAACGGCTAACGGCCGCCGGGGGTGACCCTAGGGAAAGTGCAACAGAGATATACCGCCGCGTTTTTCGCGGTAAGGGTGGAAAGGCGAGGTAAGAGCTCACCGGCATATGGGAGACCATATGGCCCTGCAAACCCTATCCGAAGCAACGCCGACCGAAGCGATCCATCGGCCCGATGGGCTTCAACGGGCGGCTAGAGCTGTATGGCAACATACAGTCGAGATAGATGGCTGTTCACGACAGAACTCGGCTTACAGGTCCGCTCACATTTTTACATACCAGCGGGTGGTTTGCAAAAACTGCCCGCTTTTTTCAAAGGGAGGAACGATCATGGCCAACTGGGGAATTATCGGCTGCGGCGGCATTGCCCGCCATATGGCATCGGCGCTGCGGGATGTACCCGGAGCTACGCTCGCGGCGTGTGCTGCCCGCACGACACAGCGCGCTGCTGCTTTTGCGGATGAATTTGCGATTCCGCGCGCCTACGGCAGCTACGAAGCGCTGCTGGCGGACCCGTCGATTGATATTGTGTATATCGCCGTGGTCAACACCGCCCACGCCGCCGCGGTGCGTTTGTGCATCGAAGCGGGCAAGCCGGTGATTTGCGAAAAACCGCTTGCCATGTCGCAGCAGGAGGGACGCGAGTTGTTTGCCCTCGCCCGGCAAAAAGGAGTGCTGCTGATGGAGGCGATCTGGACGCGTTTTTTGCCGGCATGGCAGGAAATTCTCCGCCGGATCGACGGGGGAGCCATCGGCGATTTGCGCTTTGCCCAGCTGGATTTCAGCTTTTCGGCGGCGCCCGATCCCCATTCGCGGCTGTACGACCCGGCACAGGGCGGCGGCGCGCTGTTGGATGTAGGAGTCTACACCGCCCATGTCGCGCAAATGCTGTTTGGCTCGGAGATTGAATCGGTGCGGACGCACGGTCGCTTGGCGGAAACCGGGGTGGACAGCTTTGCCGTGGTGACGCTGGGGTATTCCGGCGGGCGGGTAGCGGAAATGACCTGCGCTATCGACACGGTGGGAGCGCAGGATGCGCGCCTGTTCGGCTCTGCCGGATGGATCGAAGTACCGCATATGTTCTGTGCCGACCACTTTGTGATCCACCGTCCGGGACAGAAGGATGAAGTGTGCGATTTTTCGGGGCGCGACGGCTTTTGCTACGAGGCCGAGGCGTTCCAGCAGCTGGTGGCTGCCGGTGCTTTGGAAAGCGATGTTGCTTCGCCGCAAACAACGCTGCAGGTCGCATCGGTGCTGGATGAAGCCATGCGACAGCTGGGCGCTCGCGGATAAAACGGAGGCTTCGCGCGGCTGTGGAAAGTCCCCCGGCCGCCGATCTTGTACATAGTAGGAAGGTTAAGGAATGGAACCGATCAAACATATGCCCAAAGGGCTGCTGGAATCGTTGCGGCAAAAGGGCTATTCGCTGTCGCCCAAAGCGGTGACCATGGCGGATATGACCAACGAAGGCGAACTGCGGTATCTGTATCTGGTGCTGACCGATGAGCAGCTGGTGTTTGTGGTCACCGCGCTGGCGGAGGATATGCGCTTTGCCGGATCGCTGCCGCGCGAACGCATGCTGACCCCCGCTGACATCCAGCAGGTGTATACCTACTCGCTGAATAACCTGTCGCACCCCGAGGTGCTGCCGCAGGTGGTGGGCGGTTTGCTGGTGCTGGATGTCGATGGCGAACCGACTTGGCTTTGCCGGTTTTCCAGCGCACGGATGCGGGCGATGCAGCGGTTTGTGCGCCAGCTGCGTGAAACGCTGGGCGAGGACGATCGCCCAGCTCCGAACGGGCAACCGCCCCATGCACCGCCACCCGGTGGCGGCGGACCAGGCGGTCCTCCTCCCGGTGGCCCGGGCGGACCCCCTCCGGGTGGCCCTGGTGGACCGCCTCCCGATGATGACGAAGAGGAAGCCTGTTGTCCCAAATGCGGCATGCCATATCCCGAACGGGGACGCGCGGTGTGTCCCCGCTGCATGGAAAAGCACACCATCTTTTTGCGCATTCTCTCCTGCTTTAAGGAGTATAAAGGGCGCATGGCGATCATGCTGTTGTGTATTGCCGCCTCCGGTGTGCTGAATGCGATCTGGCCGTACCTGTCGGGCACGGTGCTGTACGATAAGGTGCTGGCGCAGGATGTGCAGGCGGGCAGTCTGACCGGCGGCGATTTCGGGCGGCTGCTGGGGCTGCTCACGGTCACCATGGTGGGGGTCAAGCTGTTGCAGCAGCTGACCGGCATTATTCAAGGACGTATGGTCGGTTATATGGTGCCGGGCGTGGTGTGCCAGCTGAAAAGCCGGGTGTTTTCCGCGCTGCAGCGGCTATCCATCGGCTTTTTCACCCGCCGCCAAACCGGCAGCCTGATGCAGCGGGTCAACGGCGACGCGGGCGAGGTGACCCATCTGTTTATCGATGGGTTGCCCTATCTGGCGTTTAATATTCTGACGATGCTGACTGCCATGATCATCATGTTTACCATCGATTGGCGGCTGGCGCTGGTGGCGATCGCGCTGCTGCCGCCGCTGTTTTTCATCAGCTATAAGCTGCTGCCGCGCTGCTGGCACGCCCATGGGCGGCGCGCCAAGGTGATGCGGTCGCTGTATTCGGTGCTGAACGATAATCTCACCGGCGCGCGGGTGGTCAAAACCTTTGGACAGGAGCGTACCGAAGATGCCCGCTTTGACCGGGTGAACAACCGGGTGCGCGACGCCGAGATCAATGTGGTGCGCTATCGCAACCGGTTTGACGCCACCTATAGCGTGGGGCGTGATCTGCCGGTGCTGCTGGTATGGTGTGTGGGCGCGGTGTTGATTTTGACCTCGTCCGGCCGGTTTTCCTATGGCCAGCTCATCACCTTTGTCAACTATCTGACCATGATGCAAGGGCCGATGATTTTTTTCTCGGATATGTTCCATTGGTGGAGCAACAGCATGAACGCTGCCCAGCGTATTTTTGAAATTATTGATGCAGTGCCGGATATTGTGGAAAAAGAAAACGCCATCCAAACCGACATTCGCGGCGATGTGACTTTGCGCGGGGTCTGCTTCAGCTACGACCCGCACAAGGAGATTCTGCACAATATCGATCTGGATGTCAAAGCCGGCGAGATGCTCGGCATTGTGGGCAAATCCGGCGCGGGCAAATCCACGCTGGTCAACCTGATCTCGCGGTTGTACGATGCGGACAGCGGCGAGGTGCTGCTGGATGGCATCAACGTCAAGGATCTGTCCTTTTCCTCGCTGCGCGGTGCGGTGGCGATGGTCAGCCAGGAAACCTATATCTTTATGGGCACCATCGCGGACAACATCGCCTATGCGCGACCGAATGCCACCCGCGACGAGATCGTACAGGCCGCCATCGCTGCCAGTGCCCATCCCTTCATCTGCCGTTTGCCGGATGGCTACGACACGGTGATCGGGCGAGGCGGACGGCAGCTGTCGGGCGGCGAACGCCAGCGCCTGTCCATCGCGCGGGCGATTTTGGCGGATCCGCGCATTCTGGTGCTGGACGAAGCCACCGCTTCGGTGGATACCGAAACCGAGCGCGCGATCCAGGCGTCGCTGGAACAGCTCACCCGCGGACGCACCACCATTTCCATTGCCCACCGCCTGTCGACCTTGCGCGAGGCGGATCGGCTGATCGTGATCGAGGACGGACGGCTGGTGGAAAGCGGCACCCATGATGAGCTGGTGCGCCAAAAGGGAACCTATTATAAACTGCTCCAGCTGCAATCCAAAGCGCTGGCGATGAGAGGAGTGGGCGACTGATGAACGAACCAATGGATGTATTGGAACAGGAAAAACAGGCGGTGGAACAAGCCATCGCCATTCGGTGGATCACCGATGATAACGCCACCTTTACCGCAACGCCCGGCGGCTTTTTGCAGCTGGAATTTGAGGGCAAAAGCTATCCGCGGGTGGCGGTGCACCGGTGCTTTCCCTTTTCCGATCCCGACCGCTATATCTCCATCCGCGAGCCGGAGGGAGATGGCCGCGAGATCGGCTTGATCAACGATATGACGCAGCTGTCCGCCGCCACACAGGCGCTGCTGAACGATCAGCTGGCGCTGCGGTATTTCACTCCCAAAATTTTGCGGGTGCGGGATATCAAAGAGGAATACGGCTATTCCTATTGGGATGTGCAGACCGATCGGGGCGATTGCCGTTTTACCGTGCGGATGGGCGGCAGCAATGTCTATGCCATCGGCAAGGATCGCTATCTGGTGAACGATCTGGACGGCAACCGGTTTGAAATTCCCAATCTGTACGCCCTGACCCCCAAAGAGATCAAAAAGCTGGATCTGTTTATCTAACGCCCTGTGGCGAGGAAAGGCGGTAAACCGCTTATGAATTTGCGGTATACGCTTCCACCGGATGTGGAAGCGGCGCTGGCTCCGATCCGGAGCCGGGATATAGTGTATTGCGTGCCGTTTGATGTTACCCCGGACGGCGACTATTGCGCCGACGGGTATGTGGTGGTCACCCGCAACACGCTGCTTGTCTGGCAGCAAGGGCGGGTGGCGCACCGGCTGGTGCTGTCCGAATGGGACGAGATTTTGTGCTCACCGCAGGTGGACAGCGGCCTGTTGCTCGCGAAACGCGGTGATGACCAGCAGCTGCTTTGTCGGTTCCATATGCGGCATATGGTGCGCCAATCCTATGTGGCGCGCGGTACAACCCTGTTTTGCAAAGGCGAATCGCGCGAGATCACCTCGCAGGAAAAAGAGCGCTATTGCCCCCAGTGCGGGCGGGTGCTGCCCGGCACCAGCGCGTGCCCGCGCTGCAGCGGACGCGGACGCACCTTTCGGCGGTTTTGGGATCTGTGCCGCCCGTATGCGGTGCCGCTGCTGCTGATCACCCTGTTTATGGTGGCGATCTCCGCCATCACCATCGGCCAGCAGTATGTACAGCGCTATTTCGTGGACGATGTGCTGGTGCCCGCCGAGGGCAGCGCCTCGCAGGTGTTGACCTTTTTCGGATTGATGCTGGTCATGCTGGTGCTGTCCATCACCCTGTCCATCACCCGCACCCTGTGGAGCAATAAGCTGGGCACCCGTATCAGCCGTGATCTGCGTATGCGGGTGTTTGCCAAAATCAACGCGCTGTCGCTCTCGTTTATCGACGGACGCGAAGCGGGCGAGCTGATGAACCGCGTGGTGGACGATACCGGTACCATCCGCCAGTTTATGGAAGAAGTGTTCGCCGGCATGTTCACCCAGATCTTCATCATGATCGGCGCGATGATCGCCATGCTGACCATGGATTGGAAGCTGGCGCTGCTCACACTGGCGCTGCTGCCGGTGGCGGGGCTGCTGGTGCGGGTGTTCCACCGGTATGAAATGCGGCTGTGGCGGCAGCAGTGGCGGTTCAACGACAAGGTGAACGGTCGCTTGCAGGATGTGCTGTCGGGCATTCGGGTGGTAAAATCGTTCGGCCAGGAGCAGCGCGAGATCGACCGCTTCACCCGATACGCCGAGCGGCTGACCACCATCCAGCGCCGCAACGAGATTTTTTGGGCGACGCTGTATCCGTTCATCACCTTTTTGCTGACCATCGGCTCCTTTTTCGTGATCTATTTTGGTGGTCTGAATGTGATGGACGGGCGGATGACGCCCGGCCAGCTGATGCAGTTTGTGTCCTATGCCGGGATGCTGTACGGACCGCTGGGATTCATCACCCGCTTGCCGCGTATGCTGATGCGGCTGACCACCTCGCTGGAGCGCATCTACGATATTTTGGACGAGGAATCCGATGTGCACGAACGCGCCGAAGCGCGCCCGCTGGACATTCGCGGACAGGTGGAGTTTTCGCATGTCACGTTCGGCTATCGGTCGTATCTGCCGGTGCTGGAGGATATCAATTTCTCGGTCAAGCCGGGCGAAATGATTGGCTTGGTCGGCTCCTCCGGTGCAGGCAAATCCACGGTCATTAACCTGTTGATGCGCCTGTACGATGTGGACGACGGCGCCATTTTGCTGGATGGTGTGGATTTGCGGGACATCACGCAGGAAAGCTTGCACCACCAGATCGGTGTGGTGCTGCAGGAAACCTTTTTGTTTTCGGGCAGCGTGTACGATAACATCCGCTACGCCAAGCCGGACGCGGGATATGAAGAAGTGGTGCGCGCCGCCAAAATGGCGAACGCCCACGAGTTTATCACCAAATTTCCCGATGGCTACGACACCTATGTCGGGGAGCATGGCTACACCCTGTCGGGCGGCGAGCGTCAGCGCATCGCGATCGCCCGCGCGATTTTACACGATCCGCGGCTGCTGATTTTGGACGAAGCGACCAGCAGTCTGGACACCGAAACCGAGTATCAGATTCAACAGGCGCTGGAGCGCCTCACCAAGGATCGCACTACCTTTGCGATTGCCCACCGGCTGTCCACCCTGCGTGGCGCCGATCGCATTTTCGTGATCGACCAGCACCGCGTGGCGGAAATGGGCACCCACAACGAGCTGATGCGGAAAAAGGGCATCTACTACGGTCTTGTCATGGCACAGCTGGACATGCACCGCGTAAAAGAATAACCAATCTGCCATCAGATGAAAGATAGTTCGCAACTTTTTTCCGTGATAACATCGTGACGACAGAGTTATAATGTGGTTGACAGATGAATTTGAAAGCGGGGGGTCACATGAAATTTCCGACCAAAAAATGGTACCAGGCTATGCAGCGCAGTATCTGGCATGTGGGCTTACAGGCAAGCAAGGAGGCGGAAACCTATTCCGAAGAGTATTTTCGCCGCCTTTATCAGGCAGAAGAACAGGAAATGCTGGACATGAAACTCTATGAGCCGGATGTGATGAAGAAAAAACTCGCGCAGATGCAACGGCGCTACTGCCGCGAAATAAAAAAGAATGTACCGGCGGATATTTTGGCGCAGGTGGCGGATATACGGGTGTTGGCATTGCGTACCGTTTCACCGGCGGTGCTCAAGGCAATCACAGCTTACTGTGAAAACAATGACCGCCTGGTACGAGAGGCTATAAGCACCTACGACCGGGAATACGATGCCTATTGTGCCGCCCATCCGGATTGGAAAAATCCGCTGAAAGGTGTGTGGCTGCACGACAGCACAATTTTGGCGGCGCGCAAAAAGGGGAAGGATTTTATTATCCAAATAGAAAATCAGGGCGATTCGTCTCCGGGGTTTACCATCCGGTTTCAAAATGCCACCATTTTGCACAATGAACCGCCGCTGGCCGGTGCCCAGTGGTTCTACGAGGCGTTGCGTGAAACGAATGGGCAGTATGAACTGCATATGTTGGCTGGCCGTGGTCAGCATTTGAAAGAACTGATTTTGCGGGCGGATAACATTATTTTGACTAGTGATGAATAACCAACATAAAAACGAGGGAGTGTGGCGATTGCCATACTCCCTCGTTTGCGATATCTTATTCTTTTCCGGCACCTTGGCGGAATGCGCGGGGCGAACATCCGCACTGCTCGCGGAACGCACGTTCAAAGCTGCGGGGCGTGTTGAATCCACATTCCAGCCCGATCTGCAAAATAGACAGCTTTGGCGATGCCAGCAGCTCTTTGGCGCGCTCCACCCGCAAATAACGCAGATATTGCGAAAACGACAGCTCCAGCTGTCCGGTGAACAGCCGCGACAGCGCAAACCGGCTGATTCCCAGCGCAGCAGCCGCCGTGTCCAGCGTGAGGGTGGGGTCATCAAAATGCTGCATCAGGTATTGCGCCGCGCGGTTGGTCATGTCAAACGGGCTGTTTTGGGTATTAATCTGCATGGTCAGCAGCGGCATCAGCCGCACCATCAGCAAGTCGAACAAAATCGGACAAAGCTTGTCGTCCGGGTGATCCACTTCGTCAAGCAGGTCGTGCATCACATAGGGAATATCGGGGTGCAGCCGGTCGCAGGTGACAAACGGATCGACAGGATGGTACTGCTGGATCAGCTGGCGGTTCTGGCGCAGCAACGAGGGGGAGAAGATCAGAATTTCCAACCCGCCCTCGGTGCTGGGTGCTTTGAAAGCGTGCACAATGTTGGGGAACACGATCGCCAGATCGCCGGCATGCATGATCCGTCGCTCGCGGTTGATGGACATATGCAACTCGCCCTCGGTCAGATAAACAATCTCCATATGCGAATGCAGATGGGGCGGCATCGTGAACGGGTCGCCCATCCGCAGCGAAAACTCCTGCGGTCGAAATTCATACAGCGACATGGTAGACATCTCCTTTGGAAAACGGTGCAAATATTGTCGCATTGGTGTTCTCTTTTGTCGTGCATTATAGCACATGTTTTGGTATACTGCAACCGGATGATCGATCAGTGCTGAAGAAATTTTAGCAGTTCCGCCCATACAAAGCGAAAAAAGGAGTGGGGAGAGCATGAAAAACCATTGGAAACAAGCGCTGGGCGCGGTGGCAAGTGTCGCTATGCTGGCGTCTATGCCGGGCGTGGCGACCGTCGGTTCCACAGCGGCCGAGTTCGCCTCGCCGGTGCGCAACATCGCCTATCGACGCGCCGCGTATGCTTCCGATAACATCGGCTTTGACCAAACGGCGCAGCTAGTCACCGATGGATTGTTTAGCGTGTACGGCGATCAGCGGGTGCGCAAAACGGCGCAGCACCCGGTGTCGGACAGCCCGGAAAACGAGCAGCTGGAGAATCTGTTTGATGGCAAGACCAGCACCAAGTACCTGACTTTTCATAACACCTGTTGGGTGCAGGTGCGGCTGCCGGACAGCAGCGCCGCCATCGGCGTTCGTTCGTATCTTGTTGCCAGCGCCAACGATTCGCAGGAGCGCGATCCCGAAAATTGGACGCTGCAAGGCTCAAACGACGGCGAAAATTGGACGGTGCTGGATACCCAAACCGGTATTCAATTCGCCGACCGCGAACAAACCAAGACCTTTACATTGAAAGAAACCGCCGCCTATACCTACTACCGGCTGGACATCACCAAAATCCGCAACCCGGGTGCGACCAGCGCCGACGGACAGCCGCTGATGCAGCTCTCCCGCTGGGATTTGCTGGATGCCGAGGGCCATACGGTGCTGCTGGATGCGGTCAAACCCACCGCGTTTGAAAGCGTGTGGAAAGCCGAAGCCACCGCCGGCAAAGAAGAACAGTACGTGTATGTTGATCTCGGCGCCAAAAGCGAGATCCAGAGCTTTAAGCTGTACTGGTCAGACGACAATTTTGCCACCCGCTATGCGGTGCAGGTGTCGGACGACGAAAAAACATGGCGCGATGTGTATACCGAAGACAAGGGGAGCGGGGATGTCGAAAGCGTCACGCTGCCCAAAGCCGAACAGGCGTGCTATGTGCGCTTGCTGTGCAAGCAAAGCAACGGCGATGCCTATGCATTATCCGAATGGGAGGTTTATGGCATGAATGATCTGACCTATTCCGTAGGGGAGCTGCCGTCGCCGGAAGCGGACGGCACCCAATACCTGCGGGGAGGCAACTGGAAGCTGGAGCGTGCCTCCGAAGTGAGCGCCACCGGCGAACAGCTGTCCACGGCCGGATACACCGACGACAGCTGGCTGCCCGCCACCGTGCCCGGCACGGTACTGACATCCTATAAAAACGCCGGCGCGGTGCCGGATATGCGGGTGGCAGACAACATTTTGCAAATTTCCGACAGCTATTTTACCGCCGATTTCTGGTATCGCGATGCGTTTGTGATCCCGAAAGAGCAGGAAGGCAAGCGCACCTGGCTGAATTTCAACTCCATCAACTGGAAAGCGGATGTGTATTTTAACGGCGAAAAGCTGGGAGATATCCAAGGCGCCTTTATCCGCGGCAAATTTGATATCACCGCGCTTGCCAACTATGGCGGCGAAAACTATCTGGCGGTGTATATCCACAAAAACGACCACCCCGACAAAGTGGACTTGAAAAACAGCAAATACGCCGGCCACAACGGCGGTGCCATTGTGCGGGATAACCCCACCATTGCCGCCAGCGTCGGTTGGGACTGGATCCCCACCATGCCGGGGCGCAACATCGGTATCTACGGCGATGTGTTTGTGAATTATACCGACGATGTGCTGGTGGCGGATCCGCTGGTCACCACCAAGCTGAGCAACAACAATAAAACCGCCACGCTCACGGTGAAAGCGCTGTTGTCCAACGCCTCGAACAAAGAGGTGAACACCGTGGTGTCTGGTCGGATCCAGTCGCCGTCCGGCGACAAAACGGTGCTCTCGTTTGACTATCCGGTCACGCTGCCGGCGCACACCGTCAAGCAGGAGTATACGCTGGCCGAAGCGTTGGTGCTGCAGAATCCGGAACTGTGGTGGCCCAACACCTATGGTGACCAGCCGCTGTACACTATGACACTGACCGCGAGCGATAAGGCGAGCAGCACCGCTTCCGACGCGATGTCCTTCCGGTTCGGTGTGCGCGAGCTGACCTATGATGACCACGACTATGTCCCCGCCGACGATTTGCAGGATGCCAAATATCCCAAATCTCAGGGCGGTCCGCTGGCGCTGTATTGCAACGGCGTGCACATCATCATGCGCGGCGGCAACTGGGGCATGGATGATGCCAATCTGGCGGCGACCGATGCCGAATACGATGTCAAGGTGCGGATGCATGCCGAAGCCAACTTCACCATGATCCGCAACTGGGTGGGCATGACCTCCAACCGCGCGTTCTACGATGCGTGCGACAAATACGGCATTCTGATCTGGAACGACTTCTGGCTGGCGAATCCCATCGACCGGGAGCAAGGCTCACCGGACGAGGATTGCAACCCCGACGATAACGAGATGTTCCTTGCCAACGCGGTGGACAATGTCTATCGCATCCGGCGGCACGCGGCGCTGGCGGTGTATTGTGGCCGCAACGAGGGTCCGCCGCCTACCGAGCTGAACAATGCACTGAAAAAACTGACCACCGAGCAGGACGGCAGCCGGTACTATTCGGCTTTTTCGGCGGACAACCACCTCACCGGTGAGGGCTTTGTTTACGCTGCCCAAACACCGTCATACTATTTTGAAGAAAATCTGGATCGCCAAAACGCCAAGATCATGCAGATCGAGCGCGGCTATCCGAACGTGCCGGCGTACGAAAGCGTTATGAAAATGCTGACCGACAAATACGCCTGGCCGATCAACGATGTGTGGGGTATCCACGATTTCTGCGGTACCGACGGCGGCTACAGCGCCACCGATGCGGACGGCTATGTGGATAAGATGAACACCTGGTACGGCGCGAGCGACAACCTGCGCGACTTCACCCGCACCGCCCAAATGATGAACTACGAGGGCATGAAAGCGCTGTACGAGGGCATGTGTCACATTGGCCGCGAGGGCTTGCTGATGTGGATGAGCCAGTCGGCGTGGCCGTCGATGATCTGGCAGACCTATGACTATTATTACGACACCAACGGCGGCTACTTCGGACTGAAAAAAGGTACCGCGCCGCTCAGCGCTTACTGGCCGAACAGCGGCAACGACGATGCCGGCAGCATTTTCCTGCGCAACTATACCAAAGAGGATCGCACCGGCTTGCGGGTGGTGCTGGACATCTACGATCTGAACGGCGAGCGGGTGCACCATGCGGAAAAGACGATGGATGCCAAGCATGACACCAGTGTGGCAGCGCTGGATATCCCCGCGCTGGAGGATACCAGCAGCCTGCGGTTCCTGAAAACCGCGGTGTACGACGGCAGCGAGCAGATAGCGGACAACTTCTATTGGATGAACGCCGACGAATCGCAGGATTATCGCGAGCTGAATATGCTGCCGCGCATCCAGCTGACCAAAACCGTCAAACAGCTGGACAACATCGGCGACAACGCGCGGTATCAGGTGACCATCACCAACCCGACCGACACTCCGGCGCTGACGGTGCGGCTGAAAACGCTGGACGCGACGACCGGTGAGCAGATGCTGCCGGTGTATTACGATGACAACTACATTTCGCTGATGCCGGGCGAATCGCAGACCATCACGCTGGAGATCGATAACCGCTTCAGCACCGGCACCCCGCAGTTCGAGCTGGAGGGTTGGAATGTGGTGCCGACCGATCTGCCGGAAGGGCAGCTGATCTCCGAGCCGAAGATGTTCCTGCAATCCACGGTGAACAATCTGTATAGCGATGCGGCTTTGAAGAAGACGGCGGCGCCCGCCGATATCGGCACAAACGGCGCGTTTGTGCAGTCCTTCTCCAGCGGCAGCATGGCGAAGATCATCGGACTGCAGGAGAACGACATTATCACCAAATACAACGGCTACACCGTCACCGGATCGGTGGCACTGACCAGCCTGTATGCGCTGACCCCAGACAACGATCCGGTCACACTGAAGGTGTGGCGCGGTGACCGGTATATCCGTGTGGACTTTACCAAAAACACTGCCGAAAACCGGCTGTTCGCGGTGCCGAACCAGATCGAGGGCGAAGCGTTCTCGGAGGTGGACGGTGTGGAGATCCGCACCGAGGTATGCGGCGAGGGTGGACGCAATCTGTCCAACATCAGCAACGGCGATGTGGCGATTTATAAGAATGTTCTGTTCGCCGCCGCACCGCAAAAGGTGGTGTTCCGCGCTGCCACCGAGATCGAGGGGAACCCGGTGGTCACCATGCGGCTGGATAGCCGCACCGGCCCAGTAATCGCCAGTGCGTCGATCACCAAAGGTCAGTGGCAGACCTACAACTCCTATGAAATCACGTTGACCGATGAGCAGAAAAAGCTGTTGACCGGTGTGCACGATGTGTATCTCTCGTTCACCGGTTCGATGAACATCAACTGGTTCAGCTTTACCGCACCGGAAGCGACCGAAACCGTCTATACCGCCGCCGATCCGGAAGCGCCGGTCGGCACCCCGTTGCTGGGCAATCTGGATGGCGATCGCACCATCACGGCGGTGGATGCGCTGATGGCGCTGCAGGCGGCTGCCGGCAAGATCAAGCTGGATACGACACGCACCTTCGCGGCGGATGTGAACGGCGACAACGCCGTCACCGCAAGCGACGCGCTGCAGATTCTGCAAAACGCTACCAATAAGGTCACTGATCTCCATACTTCCTGACTCCCACTCCTGTGCATATTTCATCCAAAATCAGTGACAGGAAAAAGAGCGGCTCCACCTGGAGTCGCTCTTTTTTTGCGCAGTGAAAAAGCCGTATGCAAACTTGGTTTGCATACGGCTTTGGGGAGTGCACAACAGTTATTATTGCAGCGCGCGATCAATCAGCGTATAGCCCGGGTCGATCAGCAGGCCGGTGGTTTCCGCCGCTGCTTCGGTAAAGCAGGCGATGCCGCTGTTCTGTTCGGCGTTGCTGCGATACAGCAAATACGGCACCGGTGTTGATACATGGGTGCGAATATCCAGCGGGGTGGGGTGATCCGGCAGCACCATCACGGTGTAGTCGCCAAACTGCGGCAGCTGCTCCAGCAGCGGCCCCAAAATCAGCCGATCAATGTCCTCGATCGCCTTGACTTTGTTTTGTACCTCACCGCGGTGTCCGCATTCGTCCGGCGCCTCCACATGGATGTACACATAATCCTGACCGTTTTTCAGCTCTTGCAGCGCTGCCTGCATTTTGCCGGTGTAGTTGGTGTCGATGTACCCGGTCGCACCCTCCACCTGGCACACATTCATGCCCGCCAGCCGACCGATGCCGCGCAGCAGATCCACTGCCGATACCACCGAGCCATGCAACCCAAAGCGGTCGTGGAAGTTTTGCAGCTGCGGGCGGTTGCCCTGCCCCCACAGCCAGATCGCGTTGGCGGGATTCAGCCCTTTGGCGACCCGCTCGCGGTTGATGGGATGATCCTTGAGGATATCCACGCTGCGCTTCATCAGATCGAGGATCGGCGCCGCGTCGGGATGAGAGGGGAGATATTCCGCAATTTTTTTACCGGTGATATCGTGCGGCGGGGTGATTTTGCCGAGCGCCGTTTTGCCGCCGTGCCACACCATGCAGTGCCGATAGGCGGTGCCGGTGTAAAAATCAAACTCGCCGCCACCCAGCTTCTCCTGCAGCAGCTTCACCAGCGGGTCCGCATCCGCGGTGTGAATATCGCCCGCGCAGTAATCCAAAATGGTTTTATCGGTATAATTTTCTTCGTCCGACAGGGTGACCAGATTGCAGCGGAACGCCACATCGTCATCCGCCAGCTCCACACCGATGTTGGCAGCTTCCAACGGGGAACGCCCGGTGTAACATTCGCGGGTGTCATATCCCATCACCGCGAGGTTCGCCACATCGCTGCCGGGAGCCAGTCCGTCCGGCACGGTGCGCACCCGCCCGACCTCCGCTTTGGCAGCCAGCGCGTCCATATGCGGCTTGTGCGCCGCTTCCATCGGGGTGTGACCGTCCAGCGCCGGGTTGGGGGTGTCGGCCATACCGTCACAAAGCAATACGACATATTTCATGGTTCATCGTCCTTTCTGGCAAATCCGGTTTTCAGTATAGCAGATTTTGCCACCGAGAAAAAGCGTTTTTGCAAATTTTTTCGCAGCAAATTGCAAAAACCTTCATTCTACCTGCTTATAAGGGGGTGGGCTTGTTGACAACCGCCATATGCCTTTATATAATGGATTTATCCGGGCAATGGGGGTTGCCACATAGAAAAAAGGGGAGCGGACTATGTTACAAATTCAGCATTTGACCAAAACCTACGGTGACAAAAAAGCGGTGGACGATTTGAATCTGCACATTGCCCCGGGCGAGATTTACGGCTTTATCGGACACAACGGCGCGGGCAAAACCACCACGCTGAAAGCGGTGGTGGGTATTCTGCAGTTTGATGAGGGCGAGATTTTTATCGATGGCGTTTCGGTGCGGGAACAACCGCTCGTGTGCAAGAAAAAGATCGCTTACATTCCCGACAATCCGGATTTATACGAGTTTATGACCGGTATCCAATACCTTAACTTTGTGGCGGATATTTTCGGCGTGAGTGCTGATGACCGTCAGGAGCGCATCCGGCACTACGGCGATTTGTTCAAGCTGACCGCCGATCTGGCTCAGCCTATTGCCGCCTATTCCCACGGTATGAAGCAAAAGCTGGCGATCATCGCCGCGTGGCTGCACCAGCCGCAGCTGATCATTATGGATGAACCGTTTGTCGGACTGGACCCGACTGCGTCCCACCTGCTGAAAGGCATGATGCGCGAGGTGTGCGACCAGGGCGGTGCCATCTTCTTCTCCACCCATGTGCTGGAGGTAGCGGAAAAGCTGTGCGATAAGGTCGCTATTATCAAACAAGGTCAGCTGATCCGCGCCGGCACCATGGATGAGGTCAAGGGGGACGATTCGCTGGAGGATGTGTTCCTGGAGCTGGAGGGAGAATCATGCTGAAAACCTTGCTGCGCAAGCAGATGATGGAGATTTTTCGCCAGTATTTCTTCGATGCCAAAACCAACAAAAAGCGCCCCACCGGCACGGTGGTGGCGTATATGGTGTTGTTCGTGCTGCTGATGGTTGTGGTGCTGGGCGGTATGTTTGCGCTGTTGTCGGTGGCGCTTTGCGGCGCGCTGGTGACCGTCCACATGGATTGGCTGTATTTTGTGATCATGAGCCTGCTCGCGGTGTTTCTCGGCGCGTTCGGCAGCGTGTTCAACACGTATAGCGGGTTGTACCAGGCCAAGGATAACGACTTGCTGCTGTCCATGCCGATTCCGGTGCATACCATTATGATCGCGCGGCTGCTGAGTGTGTATCTGATGGGGCTGATGTATTCCGGTGTGGTGATTGTGCCGGCGGTGATCGTTTATTGGATCACGGCGCCGCTGACGGTGGGAGCGGTGCTCGGCTGCTTGTGGCTGGTGGTGCTGCTGTCGTTGTTTGTGATGACACTGTCCTGCGCACTCGGCTGGGTGGTCGCCAAAATCAGCCGCAAGCTGAAACGCAAGAGCTTTGTCACCGTGTTGGTATCACTGGTGTTTTTCGGGCTGTACTATATGGTGTATTTCCAAGCCCAAACGCTGATCGAACAGCTGCTGGCGAACGCTGCGGTCTACGCCAAAGCCATCAAAGGATCGGCGTATCCGTTGTATTTGCTGGGGCGTGTCGGCACCGGCGACGGATTGGCGACGTTGATCGTGTCGGCGGTGGTGTTGGCGCTGTTTGCCGGTATGTGGGCACTGCTGGCGCACAGCTTTTTGAAGGTCATCACCGCCTCGTCCAAAGAGAAAAAGGCGGTGTATCGTCAGCGGGCGACCAAGGCCAAAAGCGTGTCGGGTGCGCTGCTGCATAAAGAGCTGCGCCGCTTTGTGTCCAGCCCGCTCTATATGCTCAACTGTGGACTGGGAACGCTGCTGCTGCCGGTCGCCGGTGTGGTGCTGCTGTTCCAGCGGGAACTGCTGACCACCATGGTAAACGAGCTGCTGGGCGGCAGCGGCGGCATGGTTGCGGTGATGTGTGCCCTGATCTGTGCTCTGGTGTCCATGAACGATCTGGCGGCTCCGTCGGTGTCGCTGGAAAGCCACACCCTGTGGATGATGCAATCCATGCCGATCACCCCGTGGCAGGTGCTGCGCGCCAAGCTGTCGCTGCAATGGCTGCTGACCGTGATTCCCGCGGCTTTTTGTGGCGTATGCGCCGCCGTGGTGGTTCCCGCCGCCCCGGCGCAGCGGGTGATGATCGTGCTGGTGCCGGTGTTGTATGCGGTGTTGTCGGCATTGTTCGGGATGGTCCTTGGCCTGAAACATCCCAACCTGACCTGGACCAACGAGCTGGCGCCCATCAAGCAAGGCATGCCGGTGATGCTGGCGCTGCTCGGCGGCTGGCTGTACGCGGTGCTGGTGGGCGTAGGCGGCGTTTTGCTGGGCAAGGTGATGCCGCCCGCGTTGGCACTGGGTTTGTTCGCCGTCGCCACACTGGTGCTGTCGGTGGTGCTGTATCGCTGGCTCAAGACAAAGGGCAGCGCCCTTTTTGCGGCGCTGTAATATGGTGCTCTCTTCCAAAACGGTCAAGGTGGTTTCGCCTTGACCGTTTTTCGCACCCGATGGGGCGTTTTGCGTCCATCGGCGAAATGGCACGCAGATAGCAATTGCTTTTTTACCCGGTTCACGGTATAATGATCTATACGCATCGGCGCCCACCCGCGCCGCAAATTTCCACAGGAAGGATCGTTCCATGAGTACTCCTACGCTTTCTGAATTTCAACAGGTGCGCCGCGCCATTTTACAGCGGCAATTTTCCCGTATGAACGACCGGCAGCAGCAAGCGGTGTTCCACACCGATGGCGCGTTGCTGCTGCTCGCCGGCGCCGGTTCCGGCAAAACAACGGTGCTGGTCAACCGCGTGGCGCAGATCATCCGCTACGGTCGCGCTTACCATGCCGAAACCATGCCGGACGAGCTGTCGGACGAGGATTGGCAGCTGCTTTTGCGCTGCGCCCGCGGCGAAGTGCCGGTGGATGACCATATCGCGGAGCTGTGCGCGGTGGACGCTTGTCCCGCGTGGCGGATCCTCGCGATCACCTTCACCAACAAAGCGGCGGGCGAGCTGAAAGAGCGGCTTACCAAGATGCTGGGCGAAGACGGCGGCGAAGTGATGGCGAGCACCTTCCACTCTTTTTGCGCACGCATCCTGCGCCGCGAGGGGGAACAGCTCGGCTATACCTCGCATTTCACGATCTACGATACCGACGACAGCCGCCGGTTGATGAAAGAGTGCATGAAAGCGCTGAACATTGAGGAAAAGGTGCTGGGGCACAAAGCCATCCTCAACGAGCTGGGACGCGCAAAGGATAGCTTGCTGTCGCCCGCCGAATTTGAGGCGCAGGCGGGCAGCGATTTCCGCAAAAAGAAGATCGCCGCCTGCTACAAGATGTACCAGGATCGACTGGCACAGGCGGATGCGATGGATTTTGACGATCTGCTGTACCAAACCGTGCGGCTGTTCCAGCAGTTCCCCGAAATCCTGCAGCGGTACCAAAAACGCTATCGCTACATTATGGTGGACGAATACCAGGACACCAACCACGCGCAATACCAGCTGATCAGCCTGCTTGCGGCGGGTCACGGCAACCTGTGCGTGGTGGGCGATGACGACCAGAGTATCTATAAATTCCGCGGCGCGACCATCGAGAATATCTTGAATTTTGAAAACGAGTTCACCGATTGCGCGGTGATCCGGTTGGAGCAAAACTATCGCTCCACCAGCCACATTCTGGATGCCGCCAACGCGGTGATCGCCAAAAACCAGAACCGCAAGGGCAAAACCCTGTGGACGCAAAACGGTGCGGGCGAACCCATCGCGTGGTACACGCTGGACAACGAGGATGAGGAGGGCCGGCTGATCGCGGACACGATTTTGGAGGGTGTGAGCCAAGGCCGCTCTTACAGCGATTTCGCGGTGCTTTACCGCGCCAACGCCCAATCCAACGCCGTGGAGCGCGCGCTGGTCAAAAGCGGCGTGCCCTATCGCATCATCGGCGGACATCGCTTTTTCGATACCCGCGAGGTGCGGGATGCGATGGCGTATCTGCGGGTTATCAATAATCCGGAGGACAGCGTCAGTCTGCGGCGCATCATCAACGAACCCAAACGCGGCATTGGCGATACCACGATGGACAACGCTGCCGCTATTGCGGACGGACTCGGCGTGTCGCTGTACGAGGTGCTGCTGCACGCCGCCGATTATCCCACCATCAGCCGCGCGGCGGGCAAGATTCAGCAGTTCACCGCCATGATGGAGGAGCTGCGCGCCCAAAATGCCGAGGAGGATTGCCAGGTCAGCGAGTTATATGCGCATATGCTGGAATTGACCGGCTACCGCGCCATGTGGGAGCAGGCGGGCGAAACCGAAGCCGGTCGGGTGGATAACCTGAACGAGCTGGCATCCTCGCTGAAGGATTACGAACGCAACAGCGACGAAGAATTTCCCCGCCTGTACGGCTTTTTGGAGGAAGCGGCGCTGATGACCGATGTGGATAACTACGATGCCGGCGCCGACACGGTGATTATGATGACCATCCATGCCGCCAAGGGGCTGGAATTTCCGGTGGTGTTTCTGCCGGGGATGGAGGATGGCATTTTCCCCGGTATGCCCAGCCTGTTTGACCCGGACGAGATGGAGGAAGAACGGCGGCTGTGCTATGTCGCGATCACCCGCGCCAAGCAGCAGCTGATCGTCAGCAACGCCAAAAGTCGTATGCTGTATGGTTCCACCAACCGCAATCGCCCCAGCCGCTTTTTGGAGGACATTCCGCCGGAGCTGATCGAACATACCGATAAATCCACGTCCTATTCCTCTTTTTCCGAGGGACGGGGCAGCTCGTGGTCGGCATCCGCCGGTATGGGCGGCTTTGGCGGTCGCTCTTCCGGCGGCAGCTTTGCCGGTCGCCCCGCAGCGGGCGGAACCAGCGGGAGTCGCCCGGCAGCGAGCGGATCGTTTGCCGCTGCATCGCGGTCGTCGATGGCGGGACGCCGCGCCACCGTGGGGGCGGCAGCATCGAAGCCATCCGGTGAAGCGCAGCACTGGGCACCCGGCGAGCGGGTGTCGCATAAGGTGTTTGGCGAGGGCGTGATTGAAAAAGTGTCCCCGATGGGCAACGACAGCTTGCTGCAAATTGCGTTTGACAAAGCGGGGGTCAAAAAAATCATGGCCAACTTTGCCAAGCTCAAGCGCCTGTCGGAATAAGAGAAGCGGCTTTATGGCTTACTATGTGTATATTTTGACCAATGCCAGCCACCGGGTGTTGTACACCGGCGTGACCACCGATATGAAACGGCGCTTGGCGGAGCATAAGCACCCGAACGCCGACGGCTTTACCCGCCGCTACGGCGTGTATAAGCTGGTGTATTGCTCCCGCGTGGAGGATAAACAAACGGCGCTTTTGGCGGAGCAGCGCATCAAGGGCAGCTCGCCCGCACAAAAGCGCGCTTTGATCGAAAGCGAAAATCCCCAGTGGGAGGATCTGTCCGCCCGGTGGACAGGGGAGCCAAATGTGGATTAAAGGAGAATGTGTATGAAAGCGGTGTTTCAGCGGGTGTTGTCGGCGGGAGTGACCGTGGACGGCCAAACCGTGGGCGAGATCGGTGCGGGTGCGCTGATTTTGCTGGGGGTGGAGCAGGACGACACCCCCGACAAAGCCGCCTTGATGGCGCAAAAGATTGCCAACCTGCGTGTGTTCACCGATGCCTCCGGCAAATTCAACGATTCGCTGTTGGATATCGGCGGGGGCGCGCTGGTGGTGTCCAACTTTACTCTGTGCGCCAACTGCCGCCATGGGCGTCGACCGGAATTTTTGTCCGCGGCTCGTCCCGCCGTGGCAGAGCCGCTGTATGAGCAGTTTGCTCAGTGCTTGCGCGATGCGGGCGTGTCACAGGTGGCAACCGGTCGGTTTGGCGCGGATATGCGGGTCACGATGGAAGGCGACGGACCGGTGACGATACTTTTGGATACAAAGGACTGGTGCTGATATGACGGTATTGCCCATCCCGGTGGGACAATTGCAAACCAACTGCTATCTCGTGTATACCCAGCCGGACCAAGCGGTGCTGATCGACCCCGGCGACGAAGCGATGCGTATTCTGGCGGTCGTGCGGGAACACGGCGCGACGGTGCGGGCGATTTTGCTCACCCATGCGCATTTCGATCATATGATGGCGGCACAGGAGGTGTCCGCCTCCCTCGCCGCGCCGCTGTATGCTCCGGCAGGGGACAGCGAGGCGCTGACCGATGGGGTGCGTAACCTGTCGGCGCTGATGGGCGGACGCACCTGTCATGTAAAGGCAGATCACTTGCTGTCGGAGGGCGACCATGTAGCGGTGGGGGACATAACTTTTCAGGTGCTGCACACGCCGGGACACACCCCCGGCAGCGTCTGCTATGATGTGCCGGAGGCGGGGGTGTTGTTTTCCGGCGACACCCTGTTTTATCACAGCTACGGCCGCACCGATTTCCCCGGCGGCAGCGAACGCGACATGGCGGCATCGCTGCGGCGGCTGTGGGCATTGCCCGGCGACCGAAAGGTCTATCCTGGCCATGGAGGCCCCACCACGCTGGCGCAGGAGCGCCGGTGCAACCCTTATGCGAATTAACCCAACCGGAGGTTTCATCATCCATGATTTTGACCATGAGTGGACACGATTTCCACTTTGAACTGGAAAATATCAGCCGTATGTTTTTGCAGCAGGAGAAAATACAAACCATCAAAGAGGGCGAACCCTGCCCGCCGCCGGACGGCGTGTGGGCGGATACCCGGCTGGAACGCGGCGAGCAGACATCGCAGCTGTTTTGCCGGTTGCGGTTGGACGATTTTGACCAAAGCGAAACCGCGACCGTGCCGAACGACCACCCCGGGTATCGCGACGAATGTGAGCTGCAAATGGCCACGCTGCTGTACCATTTATTTGTAAAGCTATTTGGCTTTACGCAGGAATGGGGTATCCTGACCGGCGTGCGGCCGGTGAAGCTGCTGCGGCGGCTGGTGCGGGACGACGGCGAGACGGCGGCGCTGCGCTATTTCCGCGAGCGACTGCTGGTGAACGAACAGAAAACCGAGCTGTGCCGCCGCACACTGGCGATCGAGGACGATATTCTGGCGTTGTCCCGTCCGGAATCGTTCAGCCTGTATGTGTCCATCCCGTTTTGCCCCACCCGCTGCGATTATTGCTCCTTTGTGTCCCAAACGGTGGAAAAAGCCGCCCGGCTGATGCCGGCATATGTGGAGGCGCTGGTGCAGGAGATCGCTTACACCGGTGAATTGGCGCGGCAGCTGGGTTTGCGGTTGGAAACCGTGTATTTTGGCGGCGGCACTCCCACCACTTTGACTGCCGAACAGCTGGCGCGACTGCTGGCGGCGGTGGAGCAGTCGTTTGATCTGTCCACCGTGCGGGAATACACGGTGGAAGCCGGTCGTCCGGATACCGTCACGCCGGAGAAGCTGCAAGCGATCCGCGCGGCGGGGGTATCCCGCATCAGCATCAATCCGCAAACGCTGCAGGACAGCGTGCTGCAAACGATCGGGCGGCGGCACACGGTGGAGCAATTCTACAACGCGTTTGATATGGCGCGCCGGGCGGGCTGTGACCATATCAACACCGACCTGATCGCGGGGCTGCCGGGCGACACCGTCGCGGGCTTTGACGATACGCTGGCGGGTATATTGGCGCTGGCACCGGAAAGCATAACCGTGCATACCCTTTCGATGAAGCGCGCTTCCAACCTTGTGATCCAGCATCGGGCGGATTATACCCGGCAGGAGGACGCGGTGCATATGGTGGCGCACACCGCCTCGCAGCTGCCGGCGGCGGGCTATCGCCCGTATTACCTGTATCGGCAAAGCCGCATGGTCGGCAACCAGGAAAATGTCGGCTGGGCCAAGCCGGGGCACGAGGGACTGTACAACGTCTATATCATGGATGAAACGCATACGATCTTAGGCTGTGGCGCGGGCGCGGTGAGCAAGCTGAAACGCCCCGCCAGCGATTATCTGGAACGCATCTTCAACTATAAATTTCCCTACGAGTACAACGCCGGGTTGGCGGAAATGCTGAAACGGAAGGAACGGGTGATGACTTTTTATGAAGAGATGGCTGCACAGAAAGATTTGGGACATTGCGGAGATCAATGACCGCGCTGCCCACGACCTGACCGCCTTTGTGGCGGAGGAAAACGCCCGCTACCAGCAGGAGGTACAGGACACCGCCCGCTGGCTGGCGCAGGATGTCAACGGCTGCAAGCTGGTGATGCTGGCGGGACCGTCCGCGTCCGGCAAAACCACCACGGCGATGTTTCTGCGGGATGCGCTGGAAGCGCTGGGCGTGGAAACCCAAGTGGTGTCGCTGGACGATTTTTACCGCGGACGCTATCTGGCACCGCGCTTGCCGGACGGCAGCTACGACTACGAGGCGCTGGAAGCGCTCAATCTCGACCGTTTGCACAGCTGTATGCGGGAGATCTTGACGACCGGACATACCGAGCTGCCGCTGTTCGATTTTCACATCGGTGCGCCCGCTGCGCAAACGCGCGAGCTGCGCATCGGCGACCGCGCGGTGGTGATTTTTGAGGGGATCCACGCGCTGAACCCGATTTTTGAGCAGCGCCTGCCCCAGCAAAGCCTGTATAAGGTGTTTGTCAACACTGTCAGCCCGATCTACAAGGGCGAAACTAAGCTGCTGGCGCGGCGGCAGCTGCGGCTGGTGCGCCGTACGCTGCGGGATATGCAGTTCCGCAACAGCCCGCTGGAACAAACGCTGGAGATGTGGCAGCAGGTGGTACGCGGCGAAAAAGAGTACATGTTCCCGTATGTCGACACGGTGGATACGCTGATCGACACCACCCACGCGTACGAGCCGTGCGTGTTCGCGGGGCAGATCGTGCCGGTGCTGGAAGCGATGGATCCCGCCCATCCCCAAGCGGAGATGGCGCAAAAGCTGCTGGCGGCGATGCGGCAGGTGCAGCCGGTGGATCCGGCGTGTATGCCCAAAGATTCGCTGCTGCGGGAATTTGTCGGCGGCGGGAAATACTAAGCGTTATTCACCGATAATTTACAACCGCACGGTTGAACTGACGCATAAAATATGGTATACTGACAAAAAATGACCGGAAAGGGTGACAGCATATGACCACATGGGAAGAAGTATTGTTGAAAGTTCGCGGAGCAGCGGATACGGTTGGCAAAAAGACCACCGAGCTGGCGGAAACGGTGAAACTCAAAACCAAATCCGCCCAGATTCAAAAAGAAATGGCAGCGACTTTTGAAGGTATGGGACGGCTGCTGTACGACAGCCGCCAAAGCGGTCGCGATGTGTCCGATCTGGTGGAATCCAGCGCCAAGCGCATTGACGAGCTGCAAGTCGAGCTGCAGAAGGTGGAAGAAGAGCTGTGCGCTTATAAAAAGGCGACCCATTGCCCCGCCTGCCGCGCGATCATTGCAGACGATGCGGCGTTTTGCCCGCGCTGCGGCCACAAGATGGCGGCAGACGAGCAGCCGACCGAAGAAACCAAAACGGAAGAATAAGCTGACGAACGATTTTTGCCTTTTTGCCGTTTGCGGACAGGAGGGCAAAAATCGTTCCGTTTTGCAGCGAGCCTTTGTGACCCGCCCGGCGGGGAAGGAGAACGAAGATGGCATTCACACGCACACAATATGAGCAATCCGCCCGCTTTTTGCGGGAGCGCATCGGCTGCCAGCCGGTGCTGGGGCTGGTGCTCGGCTCGGGGTTGGGCGCGCTGGCGGACGATTTGACCGACGCGGTGCGTATCCCGTATGAGGAGATTCCCGGGTTCCCGCGCTCTACGGTCGCGTCCCACGCCGGACAGCTGGCGGTGGGCAAGCTGTCCGGCAAGCCGGTTGCGATGCTGTGCGGGCGATTCCATTTTTACGAAGGCTACGATATGGCGACCGCCGCTTATTATGTGCGGGTGCTGAAGCTGCTGGGGGTGCGGGGACTGCTGCTCACCAATGCGGCGGGCGGCGTGAATCTGACTTATCGCCCCGGCGACTTTATGCTGATCGCC
>OGZO01000091.1_pt1 | contig 50418 bp, 37 predicted proteins | sample 1576721 | NCBI WGS metagenome assembly OGZO01 (sample SAMEA3541516, study PRJEB24748) | human gut metagenome | biome: human gut; feature: human-associated habitat; material: faeces | place: China | collected 2012 | reverse complement strand
GATGATTAGTGTGAAAAATAAGCGTGATCGCTTATTTTTCACACAGCTATTTGTGTCGCAGGCGCCACAAAGTAGCCAGGATCGCAGAGCAGAACTGGAAGTTCTGCTCGCGGTTCCTTAGGCGCAAAGCGCCTGCGGAATGGAGATTAGAATGGATAAAAAAACAACGCTGGAAATGATTGCAGCAATTTCAAATGCAAACGGTACATCTGGTTTCGAAGATGAAGTGGTAGCAGCGATTCGTCCTTATGCAGAAGGACTTGGAGAAATTACAGAAGATTGTATGCGCAACCTGTATATCCGCCGCAAAGAAAATAATGGCAAGCGTCCGGTTGTTCAGCTTGACGCACATAGCGACGAGGTTGGTTTTATGGTGCAGGCAATCTGCCCGAACGGAACACTTCGCATTATTCAGCTCGGAGGTTGGGTTAACCACAATATTCCGGCACATAAAGTCTGGGTTCGCAACCGATTCGGAGAATATATTCCGGGGATTACTGCCAGCAAGCCTCCGCATTTCATGACAGAACAGGAGCGTAAGGCTCCTTTGGATATGAAAGATATCACGGTGGATGTTGGAGCTGTTTCGAAAGAAGAGGCAATGGAAAAGTTCGGTATTCGTATCGGGGAACCGGTAGTGCCGGATGTGACATTTACATATTCAGAAACTACAGATCTGATGGTAGGCAAGAGCTTTGACTGTCGTCTGGGATGCGCAGCGATTCTTAAGACGATGCATAACCTGGCCGGTCAGGAGCTGGATGTTGATATTGTTGGTGCTTGTGCAGCACAGGAAGAGGTTGGTGTACGTGGTGCCACCGTGACAGCACAGGTAATTAAGCCGGATATCGCAATTGTCTTTGAGGGATGCCCGGCAGATGATACCTGTGTGGAACCGTATATGGTTCAGACAGCTATCAAGCGTGGACCGATGCTGCGTCACATAGATGCCCGTATGATTACCAATCCGCGTTATCAAAGATATGCGCTGGATTTGGCAGAAAAGCTTGGTATCCCGGTTCAGGATGCAGTTCGCAGTGGTGGTGCAACCAATGGTGCAGCGATACATCTGACTGAAAAAGCGGTTCCGGTTATCGTTATCGGAGTTCCGGTTCGCTATGCGCATACACATTACGGAATTTCAGCTTATGCCGATTTTGATAACGCTGTTAAGCTGGCATGTGAAATTCTCAAAAGACTTGACGAAGAGCAGATTAGGAGTTTCTAACTTGCCTTTCATCTTGCACGTCGACAAAAATGCCGCAAAAAGCAGGCACCATCGGATGCTCCCGGCATAAATATAAGAAAGAAGCCTCTGCAGAAAAGGAATGATCTGCCATGGAATCAGAAAAGCTGGAGGATCTGCTGCTGTTGAGCCTGTCGGCAAGTAAAGGACAGAGGGAACGCTCGGAGGTTCTGGATGTGGGAGTGACCAGGGACAAAAACCTGCGGGAGGTCATCGTCAAATACAGTGGGGACATCGACGGACTGCAGATACCCGGAATGGAAATACAAAAGCTTCTGGCTGGCTATGCAATTGTAAAGCTTCCGGAGGATCAGATCGGAGCACTCGTGGCTGCCCGGGAGATCGAATATGTGGAGATGCCGAAAAATCTGCAGACCGGTTTGTATGAGGCGAAGCGTGTCAGCTGTATTTTGCCGCTTCTTTCGCAGGGGGATGAGGGCGCACTCCTGGATGGAAAAGGCGTGTTGATCGCTGTTTTGGATTCCGGGATCGATTATCGGATGCCGGATTTTCGAAAGGAAGATGGCAGCAGCCGGATTCTGGCTTTGTGGGATCAGGAACTGGAACGGGAGTTTTCACAGGAACAGATTGACGAGGCACTGCAGGCAGAAAGCCGGGATGGGGCGCTGGAGCTTGTGCCGAGCATCGACCGCTCCGGACATGGAACGGCGGTGGCGGCGATTGCTGCCGGGAGCAATCCAAATCTCCGGCTGAGGGGCGCTGCGCCGGGCGCGGGGCTGTTGGTCGTGAAGCTTTCCCAAAAACAGAATGGCTATCCACATACAACGCAGCTGATGAGCGCAGTGTCCTGGTCGCTTTCCAAAGCTGCCAAAATCGGGCAGCCACTCGTCATCAACATCAGCTACGGAAACTGTTACGGACCGCATGACGGTTCCTCCCTGCTGTGTCGTTTTCTGGACAATGCAGCGGAAAGCGGGCGGACGGCAATCTGTGTAGGCTGCGGAAACGAGGGTGCGGCAGGCGGTCATGCGTCCGGACAACTGGAAAAAAATGCAGCGGACGTTAGTTCCCGTGCTGACGGATTGTCCGGCAGTCTGCAGAGGGAAAGGGAAACGCTTGAGCTGATCATCGGGGAATATGAGCGGACGCTGAATATACAGCTGTGGAAAAACTATGCCGATGTGTTCACTGTGATTTTGCAGACACCATCCGGACAGGAAATTATCGTACAGCCAGATAAAAACGGACGGCAGGATGTGCTGACAAACGGGACGGAGGTATTGGTTTATGCCGGGCAGCCGTCGCCGTACTCTGTCTGGCAGGAGATTTTTTTTGACCTGCTCCCACGGGATCGTTATATTGAGTCCGGGATCTGGACCTTTCACCTGATTCCGGAAAAAATCGTGCTCGGCAGCTATCAGCTGTATTTACCGACCCAGCAGAGCCGTTCTGCAGATACGCGGTTTGTACGGCCCGATCCGCTTTTGACGATGACGATTCCTTCGACGGCGCAAAAGGTGATTTCGGTCGGAGCAATCCACTCATATTATGAAGCGTATGCGGATTTTTCGGGAAGAGGCGAGAAAATAAACAGGGAAAACCGCCTGATGTTTGCAGACTCCAAGCCGGATCTGGCAGCGCCGGGGGTCGATCTTTTGGTTCCGGCATCGGAGGGGAGCACGCAGCGCGTAAGCGGGACCTCCTTTGCGACACCGCTCGTTTCCGGCGCAGCGGCACTTTTGATGGAATGGGGAATTGAAAAGGGAAATGATCCGTATCTGTACGGGGAGAAACTAAAGGCATATCTGCGAAAAGGCGCGAAGAAGCTGCGGGGCGAGACGGACTATCCGAATGAGCGGGTGGGGTATGGGGCGCTGTGTGCAGCGCAAAGCCTTCCGTAGGTGGAAAATTGAAAAATAAATTATTCAATCGAGAGATTTGTGTCTGCGCACACTTGACACAAACTCGACATGTGCAAAAAGCGTGCGCAGAAATGAGCGGAAAAATAAAGTGAATGCACTCAGAAAATGGTGGTGGGTATAAACCGTTGACGTTTACGGAAGAAAGCCAAAGGCTTACTGTGCGGCAGCTTTGGCATGACGCTTCCGCACCCGGTGCTCCAACGCCTTGTAAAAGCTGCTCAGGCAAAGTGTGAGCAAAAATACGGTCAGGGTCCAGACCACAGGATGTGCCGTAAGACCAAGCTTGTTTGCAGCCAACTCCATATACCGGATCAGTACCTGATGAATCAGAAAGCCGTAAGGCGACAGCCCGGCCAGCCACAAAAACGGCTTTGCGGAAAGCAGCCGGGAAATCACTCCCTTGCCCACGGCGAGCAGCCAGACCAGCAGCACCGCAGAGGGGGTGAACAGCACGTTGTACCGGAAGGCTACCGCGCCCAAAGCTCCTACCTGTCTGGCAGCGATGAAAAAGCAACCGCCCGAAAACAGCACAGCTGCCAGCTCCAGAAGGGAAAAGGCACCGTGCGGTATGCGCTCCTCCTTGCGGCTGTGGTAAAGGCAGCCCATACAGCAGCTGATGGCAAAATCTCCTGCCCGGAAAAGAGGACACAGATAGGTCAGGTAAAATATGGACTTTCCACTGAGTCCGGCCTTCCAGATTGCAAGGGAGAAAAGGAATTGTGCGCAGAAAATCGCGGCAGCGATGCAGCGCAGCCTGCGAGTATCGACTTTTTTCAGCAGGGCGAGCAGACCGGGAAAAATAGCATACAGAAAAGCCTGCACCGAAAGATACCACGCGACTCCGTTTAAGCAGAACCAGAAACGGCTGGAGGGGATCCATGTTTGCAGCAGGAAAATGCTTACTCCAAGCTCTGCTGCACAGGACAGCACCCCGCGGGCAGAGGGCTGCGCCCAAAGACCCTTCAGCACAAGGAGAAGGGCAGCAACCATCATAATAAGGTGCAGCGGATATAACTTGCGTATTTTTTGCAGGGAAAAGGTCATGGCAGACCGCAGTCCCGGTGCTGTGCGCGGGCGGTCGTAATAGTTGCAGGTCATCAAAAAACCGGGCAGCGCCACGAATACGGAAATTGCCCACGGCCCCAGCCACGGTGCACCGCAATGGGACAGGATCACGCTCAGAAAGGCAACTGCCCGCAGCCCCTGTAAAGATGAAATCAGTTTTTTATCTGTCACAGTATCCTCCGTTCTGCCAAAAATCGCGGCAGCTGTGTTTTTTACAAGTGTTATAAGTATAAAAAAGGCGGCTTGTTCTGTCAAGAAGTATGCGGAGAGCGTTTTTCCGATCCGGCGATCGACGGCGTGCGCTCCGCTGTCAACGGCTCCGGACAGCTCTGCCGTCAAAGGTTCACTGTGCGGCAGCTTTGGCATTTTCGTGGCAAAAATCAAATATTTTTTGCAGCAATGACTTGTCCGGAATCATTTTCCAACCGCCCCCCTTCTGTACTCACTGGGTGTCACGTCATAATATTTCTTAAAGAACCGGATATAGCTCCGGACGTCGGAGTAGCCGACTTTCTGGCTGATCGACTGGATCGTATCAGCAGTGTCGGTCAGCAGCGCGAGGGAACATTCCGTGCGGTAGCAGTTTAAGTACTCGGAGAGCGTTTTTCCGGTGTCGAGCTTGAAGAGCCTGGAAAGATAGACCGGGTTTAAGCTGACGACGTCCGCGATCTGAGGGACGGAAAGCTCCTCCCTGTAGTGCTGCTGGATATAGGAAATTGCCTGGCAGATATAAGTGTGGGCTTCCATGGAGGTTTTTGTTTTGGCATTTAAAAGTCCCTGGATGCAGGAAAAGAAGATGCGGCTGCATTCGGAAGGATCCGCAGCATTTTCCAGCTTTTTGAGGTAAGGGCTCAGCTGGGTGTCCGGAATGTCATCCCCGAAATCAAGCAGCGCCACATAGACCTCGCACAGGAGGATCGTTGTAAGCTTTCGGGCTTCCTGGGTGTTTGCTGTTTCCAGATAGCGGGAAAAAAAGCTGTCGGCGATTTTGCGGGCAACCGTCTGATCGCGGTCGATCAGCGCACGAGAAAGCTGGATGGACAGGTTGGGATCCAGGGAGGAGGTCAGATCCTCCTGATGACCGATGATCATAAAATCCTCTGTTTCCGGAGAAGTGAACAAAAGGTTTCTGCGGGCCAGCTGCCAGGATTTCTGGTAGGAGGGCGATGCCTGTTCACACAATACAATGGAAAAGAAGGGATCAATGGAAAGCGTCTGCTGCATGCGTTGGGAAATAGCGCTGCAGAGGCGCTTTAATTCTGCCGTCAGCTCTGCATCTGCGATGGAGGTATTGAGCAAGATGCAGATATTCTGCCCGTTTGTATGGATGCCGTAGGCTTTGCCAAGGACGGAAAATGCCTCCGAAGCGCTGGGGAGGACAACGAGACGCAGTTGCTCCTTTTTTGCGAAATCCTCCATGCTTTCGAGGGCAGGCATGTGGATGAGGCTCAGGGAAAAGAAGCGGTACGGAAAGACCAGACCGTATTTCATATATTCCTGAGGCAGGGCAGTGACATCGACAGAGGCATGGAGGATACCAAGCAGCAGACGCTCCCGGACGAGCTGTTCCTTTTCGTGCAGGACGGAATGCACCTCTGAGACCTGGGCAGTCAGACTGTCCAGGGCAGAGTTTAAGCGGAAAAATTCATCATGATCGTCGGACAGACCGAGGGTGTAGGGCGTGATGCCGAGTTTTTCCATAATGTCATCCACGGGTTTTAACAAAACCATGCTGTAGATAGCAGAAAGTAAAAAGCAACAGAATAGTATAAAAAAGTATTCGCAAAAACGTCTTAAAAGAAAGGGAGTAACTGCTTTGAACTGCTCTGTGGTGGACACATAGTAGGTACACTGCAGCGTATTGGAGTTCTGAACGGCAGGATAGGCATTATAATCGGGAAAAAGCAGGGCTTCATTTTCATCAGCGGACAGAGAAGAATCCCAGCGCTCGTACAGAGCTGCATCCGTGGCATAGATAAGCTGATCGCAAAAGGTAACGACAGCATGATAGCTGTTGTCGTTGTCGGAAAGAAGGGCAGCAGCATCCCTGCGCAGCTCCCGCATGGCATAGGAAATTGTGATATAGCCCTTCGGATTGGAGGAATACAAAGGCAGACTGTGGGCATAGACCACAACCGGTACAGCAGGACGCGGGCTGTAGTAGCGCTCATAAGGAATGTTTACAACCCAGGCCTCCTCCGTGTCCATTTCCGAAAGGATCTGGAGAAAATCCGGGTTATAAAAATCACAGTAGGTGTACATGCCTCCGCTGGAATCGAAAACCCGTTCACTGCGGTCAAAATACAGGCAGATCGTTTCAAAGGAGTACAGCTGTGTGTAAGGAGAAATATCACTGATCATACGGGAAAAATAATCGATGGTAGGATCCGGTGAAACGAGGATGTGATTTACGGAGGCAAGCTTTGCGATAAAAACAGAGCCTACCTTCATAACGGAAAAAGTATTTTCCATATTGGAATAGGCAGCGTCTGCCTTTGCCTCCAGCTGCTCCTTTAACTGTAGGTTGTTCTGCCAGATGCTTAAGAGCGTGGAAACAAAAAACAGGATCGTGGATAACAGTGTCAGAATAAAAAAACAGGAAGAAAAGTGTCTCGAGCGAATGATATTTTTCAGCTTTTTCTTTTGCATGGAACGATCGAATGATATCAAAACAATTGCCTCCCTTTGATTGGTTCTGACACCATTATACCGAAAAAATGCACAAAGCAAAAGAAAGGGAGTGCAAAAATGGATAGCAAAAATCCGATGAATCTGCAAAAAATAAAGTCAAAAAGTTGCAAAAAGTCAATAAAGGGGTGATAGATCAAGGCTTTTTTGAAATCGTTATAAATGTAACAAAACAGGTCGGATTTTTTAATTTTTAACAGAGCTGTGTTTTTATATAATGACCTCAGAAACGGAAACAAAAAAACGCAAAGGGGCTGCAGCCACCAGGCGGGCAGCATTTACGGAACAGGACTGTTTCAGAAAAAAAGAGAGGGAGGAAGGTACATGACGGGAAAGAGGGAAAAAACCGCAGCACTTTCAAAGGGCCGACAGCAGGGGGGCCTGCAGAAGGCAGCACTGTATTTCTGGAAGCATAAATATCTGTATCTGATGCTGCTTCCGGCGATTCTGTATTACATCATTTTCTGTTACGTTCCGATGTACGGCGTAACAATTGCATTCAAGGATTTCAATCCGATGCTTGGAATCTGGAAAAGTCCGTGGGCGGGGACGGAAATGTTCCAAAAGCTGTTTGGAATGGAAAAGTTTTATTCCGTTTTCTGGAACACGATCCGGATCAGCCTGATCCGACTGATTTTCGGATTTCCGTTTCCGATTATCATTGCGCTGCTTTTAAATGAGCTGCGGCTTGGAAAGGTAAAACGGGTCATCCAGACAGCGATTTACATTCCGAATTTTATTTCCTGGGTCGTTCTGGGCGGTATTCTGACAAGCCTGTTATCGATGGATTCGGGTATTGTCAACGGCGTCATCAAGGCGCTCGGCTTTGCACCGATCGGATTTTTGACAGATGAAAAGTATTTCGTCGGCACGATGGTCGTTTCGATGATCTGGAAAACGTTCGGCTGGAACACGATTATCTATCTGGCGGCGATCACCGGAATCGATCCGCAGCTGTACGAGGCGGCGACCGTGGACGGGGCGAACCGGTGGCAGAAGCTGTTACATATCACATTGCCGTGTATCCGTTCTATTATTATCGTTGTGCTGATTACGAGAATCGGCGGACTGATGCAGGCGGGCTTTGAACAGATTTTCGTATTGTATCATCCAGGCGTATACGGGACGGCGGATATCATCGATACCTATGTATACCGGATGGGCTTGCAGGAAGGCAAATTTGAGCTGGCGACAGCGGTCGGCTTGTTTAAATCCGTGATCAACTTTGCACTGGTTGTCATTGCAAACAAGACAGCACGCATGGCAGGAGAGGAGGGAATTTACTGATGAGCAGGGAAAAGCCGAAAAAAATCAAGGTTTCTGTCGGCAGCAGGATTTTTGACACAGTAAATCTGATTTTTCTGATTCTGCTGGGGCTGACAACCTTTTACCCGTTCTGGGACTGCCTGGTTGTTTCGTTTTCCTCGCTGAAAAGCTATCTGGCGACGAACATCCATTTATGGCCGGACGAATGGTCGTTTGAAGGCTATGCCTATATGTTAAAAAGCTTCGATCTGTGGAGATCGTATGCGAACTCGATTTTTATCACGGTTGTCGGCACACTGATCAACATGCTGATTACGACGATGGCGGCGTATGTGCTGTCGAAAAAGGATTTAAAGGGACAGCGGTTCTTCATGTTTCTGGCAGTGTTTACGATGATGTTTACCGGCGGAATTATTCCGACCTACATCGTTGTAAAGGATCTGCATCTGATGAATTCGCTGTGGGCGATGATCCTGCCGTCGGCGGTCAACACCTACAACCTGATTATTTTAAGAAACTTCTTCTTGGAGCTTCCGATGGAGCTGGAGGAAGCGGCGCTTTTGGACGGATGTACGGAGATCGGCGTATTGTTTAGGATCATGCTTCCGATTTCCAAACCGGCGCTGACGACGGTGACGCTGTTTTATGCAGTCGATCACTGGAACGACTTTTTCTCGGCGATTATGTATATCAATAAGAAAGAAGCATGGCCGCTGCAGCTGTTTTTACGGTCGATGCTGTTTCAGAATGACGCAGCATATTCCAGCGGCGGAGAAAGCCTGTTTTTATTAGGACAGCCGATGAAGATGGCGGCTGTGATGCTGGCAATTATTCCGATCATGTGCGCGTATCCGTTTTTCCAAAAATATTTCACAGCAGGGATGACGGCAGGCGCAGTGAAGGGGTAAAATATAAAAGGGAAAGAAAGAGGGAACAAAATGAGAAAAAGAAGTAAGTGTGCATTTCTGGCAACAGCGATGGCAGCGACAACGATTCTGGCAGCAGGCTGCGGCAACAGCGCTTCGGGTGGTCAGAACACTGCGGATTCTGCAGAGCGGGTTCCGATCCGTTGGCTGACGACCGGCGACGCTGCGGCAGAAGCAATTCAGGATAACGACCGCATTATTGAAGCGATCAACGAAAAACTCGGCATAGACCTGACGGTTGAAATCGTTCCGGAAGCCAATACGGAAAAGGTCAACGTTGCGATGGCGTCCGGCGATTTCCCGGATGTGGTAACTGGTGCATACGGGACGAGCGCAACCCAGCAGTGGATTGATGATGGAATGGTTATTCCGCTGAATGATTACATGGATTCCTTCCCGAGCATGAAGGCATGGCTGGAAAATTACGAGTGGTCGGCACAAAATGGAAAATATTACGGCATGCCGTTTATTGCACAGTACAGTGTGGCCAATACCCTGATCGTGATGCGTCAGGACTGGCTGGATAATTTGGGATTGTCCTATCCGCAGACGTTGGATGAAATGAAAGACGTCATGCTCGCTTTCACAAACGACGATCCGGACGGCGACGGACAGAACAATACATACGGCTACACGGCAGAAAAGCCGGGACAGTTTGACTGGGTATTTTTCGCATACGGACTACCCTATGCGGACTATTCGCTGGATGAAAACGATCAGGTAATCCCCGTTTTTGAAGATCCTGCGTTTGTAAAGGGCATGACCTACATCAAAGAGCTGTGGGATGCAGGTACGATCGATCCGGAGCTGATGTTGAATGATATGTCTAAAAAAGAAGAAAAGTTCTATCAGGGCAAAGCCGGCATGATGCCTGCACCCCTGTTCCGTCATGTGACTCGTCATGAAAACAGCGTCAGAGAGCTGTTCCCGGACGCTTCGATCTGCTATGATCTTTCCCCCGCAGGTCCGGACGGCGCGAGAGGCTTAAGCAAGCAGGGCAAGAGCGGTATGATGACCTGTATCACCGCAGCCTGCAAGAACCCTGACAAAGCGGCAGCATTTGTGGACTTCATGGTTTCGGAGGAAGGAAATAACCTGCTGCGTCTTGGTATCGAAGGTATTCATTACACCAAGGATGGCGACGAAATCGTCTTCAACGAAGAAGAGCGTGCAAAGGATGCTTTCTCGCCCAATGGCTGGGCGCACGCGCTGGCGTGGGGCTCCTTCTACTGGCCTCTGGAGAGCAACTACATCCCTGTAACCGATCCGAACCGGGAACGTGCGCTGCATACCGTTGATCTTGCGACCCAGTGCCAGGTTCCGAACCTGATTAAGCAGAAAACGCAGGTTGAGATCGAAAACGGCGCCGCAGTGGACGATATTTACACCCAGTACTTTTCGGATATGCTGCAGGGTAAGCTTTCCATCGAAGAGGGTGTAGAGCAGCTGAGCAAGTCCTGGAGAAGTCAGGGCGGTGAAGAGATCCTTGAGGCAGTCAATGCAGAGTATCAGAAAACAAAAGCAAAGCAGTAAAAAGGAAAATCTAATAATATGGAAAAAACAGAGAAAAAACCGAATATTATCATGATTCTGGCAGACGATCAGGGCCCCTGGGCGATGCACTGCGCCGGGACACCGGAGCTTTATACGCCCAACCTGGACAGAATTGCAGAACAGGGAATGCGGTTTGACAGCTTCTTCTGTGCCTCGCCGGTATGCTCTCCGGCGAGGGCATCCATTCTGACCGGGAAAATGCCTTCCGCTCACGGCGTACAGGACTGGCTCAGAAGCGGAAACTTAGACGGCGAGAAATTTGCCGCCCAGGGAAAGGAAAATCCTTATTTCGAGGGCTATAAGCAGGAACGGAAGCCGATTTCCTATCTGGAAGGACAGCCCACCTATACGGACATTCTGGCGCAGAACGGCTATCACTGCGCACTCTCCGGAAAATGGCACCTGGGCAACAGCATCGAACCGCAGCAGGGCTTTCAGGAGTGGTACACCATCGGCATGGGCGGCTGCTGTTATTACCACCCGGACATGGTGGAGCATGGAGAAATCACCGTGCATCATGGGGAATATGTGACAGATCTGATCACGGATCGTGCACTGGAATATTTAAAAGAGCTGGGCGAAGGGGACGACCCGTTTTATTTGTCTGTCCACTATACTGCACCCCATTCTCCCTGGGAAAAGGAGCACCATCCTGCAAAGTGGATCGATTACTACGATGGCTGCACGTTTCCCAGCATTCCCAACGTGCCGGATCATCCCGATCTGCGCACCGGCGCGGTATATGGAACCGGTAAGAGGGAAGAAAATCTGCGGGGCTATTTTGCGGCGATCAGTGCGATGGATGAACAGATCGGCAGACTGCTGGATGCAGTAGAAGAACAGGGGCTGGCGGACAATACCGTAATCCTCTTTACAGCGGACAATGGAATGAGCATGGGACAGCACGGCGTCTGGGGAAAGGGCAACGGGACATTCCCGATGAATATGTATGATTCCGCAGTTAAGGTGCCGTTTCTGATTTCCTGGCCGGGGCACATTCCTGCCAATACCGTCTGCAGCGAAATGATAAGCGCCTGCGATCTGCTCCCGACGATCCTTAAGCTGACGGGACTTTCCGACAAGCAGCCTACGGGACTTCCCGGAAGAAGCTTTACAGAGCTTTTGGAGGGCAGACAGCTGGAACACCGCGACGAGGTCGTGATCTTTGACGAATACGGGCCTGTCCGCATGATCCGGACGAAAGAATGGAAATATGTGCACCGGTATCCCTATGGAAAACATGAGCTGTATCACCTCGTGGACGATCCGGGAGAAGAGAAGAATCTGTACGGTTTACCGGAATATAAAAAACTGGTAACCCAATTAAAGGGCAGGATGGAAAAATGGTTCTGCACCTATTCCGACCCGGCCATCGACGGCGTGCGCTCCGCGGTCAACGGCTCCGGACAGCTCTGCCGCCCGGGTGTGTATGCAATCTATGAGGATCCCTTTGCACCAAAGGGCGTGGAATGATTACAAGGTGCATAAAAAGTAATGCACGAGACTATGATATACAGTTAAGACAAGGCCGGTCAGGGAAAGATTCTCTGACCGGCCTTTTGCAAGTTCATTCATCAGTCGGATGGTTGCCTGTGTCTTTTCAAAATCCTGCATATCGAGAATTGCATATCTGCCGCGTCCGTTCTTTGTTAGAAAAACCGGAGCACCAACAGCTATATCACGCAGCACAGTTATGCAGACTGTCAGCGGCAGGAAATGCGGGTATAGCAAAATGCACAAAAGCACCGAAAGCGATATAAAAAACGTGATATGCAACACCAGAAACATTATTTTTAACATGTTAGGATGATAGGAAATATATGAAATACAAAAAAATAATTGATAAAACGAATATATATACATTTAATAATGACATTTGTGAAAAGTTCTTAAATTTTTAATATAAATCTGAAATATTCAATATGCTAATGGTATTGCTTTTGCACAAAAAAAATCCTACAATTTAGATAAAGTGAAAATGTGGCATAAAAACCATTGTGAAACAGAAGGAACAAAACAGGGGGAAAGGAAAATCGGTATGTGGAAAGCGACAATATCACCGGAGAAACGGAAAAAGATAAGAAGATCTGTCAGCTTTTTTCTGAGCTTACTTTTGATACTGGAAATGGTATCGGGAACTGGCATGTTTGCAGAAGGAAACAGAGTGAAAGCGAAGGAAGAAACTCCATATGCCGTATACCTGGATCTTTCAGGAAGCAGCACGGCAGAGGCATTGGCATCCAAAGGGATCTATGCATACGCTTATGACGATGCAGCAGAGGCAGAAGCAGCAGAACCGGTAAAGCTGGAAAAGGCAGAGGAACAGCAGGAGATCTGGCAGCTGGGTCTGACCCGGAAATATCAGCATGTTGTATTTTGCCAGGGACAGAAAAAAGAAAACAAAAACACCACAGGGGAGCTTACGATAGACTGGTCCTTACAGGCACCCTGCTACCGGCTTCAGGGAGAAGACCTGACCGGGACAGGCAGCTTTTACGGATTGTATACCGTATATTTTGATGGAAGTCAGTACAGTGAGTTCTGTAAGAACGGCGTCAGTGTCTATGCATATGATTCGGAAGAAAGCAGTGCAGAGGACGCACCTGTTGAGATGAAGCCCTCTGATAAGGGCGATGGAATTTACGAATACTGTCTGGACAGACCTTATGAATATATCGCATTTATGGCCGGGACAGATGGATGGGATTATACGGAAGCGACCACACCGGTTTATACGGAATGGGACTTCCAGGATCCCTGCTTTGTACTGGAGAAGGTGGATGGAGAAGAATCCACAGGCAGCTGGGTAAACCTTCATTATATGATTTATTTTGATGCATCGAAGATCAAAGAGGATCCGGAGTTCTTAAAGTCGGGCGTATCCCTTTACGCCTGGACAGAGCAGGAGGGCGGCAGACAGGAGCTTTCTGCAGAGCCGGTTCGGATGATTGCGTCCACGAAAGGCGAGGATATTTATCAGTACACCCTGGATCAGGCATATGACCATGTGCAGTTTTTCCTGGGCACCTCCTTTGATGCAGCCATCCAAACAGATGTCATCGAAATTGACTGGAACAGTCTGGCAGCACCCTGCTATCAGATGACCATCGAAAGAATCGAAGCAGAAACAGAAACCGAGACGCAGACCGAAACAGAGACTGAGACGGAAACAGAAACAGAGACACAGACCGAGACAGAAACACAGACAGAAACCGAAACACAGACAAAGACGGAAAACGAGTTTGAAACAGAAAGCAGACCTCAGACAGAGACTGCTACAGAAACACATACCACGGTAGAAACCGAGACCAAAGCAGATTTCAAACCGGAAACAGAGACCGGCGCAGAGACAAGCTACGAAACGGAAAACAATGTGCCCTCTGCACCGGAAACAGAAAAGGATGCGACAGGCTCCGAAGGAAACACTCCGGACAGCGATCCGACAGCAGAAGCTGCCTGGGAGCAGGAAGCGAGGTGCGAGACCCGTTTTTTTCACCTGGAGGTGCTGAGCGAAACGGTTGAGGCAAAGACCGTAGAAACCCTGGAACGGGGAACCGAGCCTGCCACAGAAGGATCCAAACAGGAAAATACAGAAGAAAGCAACGGAGAAACTGTATCGGAAAGCAAACAGACAGAGGAAGAGACCAAGCAGACCGAAGCAGAAACCGGCACAGAGGAGAGCAGTAAAGAACAAGCTCCTTCCAAGGAAGCTGTCAAAAAGGAAGCAACAGAAGAAATCCAGCAGGACGGAAACCTGTACGACATGGGCGGCGAAATGAGAAAAGCCAGCCGTGTGGCGAAGGTTGCACTCAGAAAGGCAGCAGGAGGACTGGATTCTAACTATGTATATCTTGATACGACGGGGATGGATTTGAATCCCAATGCGAAGTGGAGTGAAGCTGATCAGATATATCTTTTTAGAAATACGGATGGTAATAATTTTATTCCTGGAGATAAAGTCAACGTTTATGGCAAATACTATTGGAGATGGAAAATTATTGATGGTAACAGTAATCAATTTGCATTTGTCTACAAAGCTGACTGGGAAAATGAAATTAAAAGACATCCTTATTACAGAACGGTTTTAACAGATGTGGGTTATTCGCAAGCTGGTGGAAAGGTGTTTGCAAGTAGAGGTAAAGCAATAGACGGAAATGGAAACCCCATAATAATGGATACTCAAGAGGTCTACGCCCTCAAAGACATCACTGCAGAAATCGCGAACAAGATGCCTTTATATTTCTATGACTTTACTGGTAAGGCCACAACCCAGGTAAAGGTAGTCTATTCGTCGAATAGTAACTTCTCTGCGGAAGCAGGGGGAGCTCTGAAAACAGTTGAGATGAATAGCGTTACTGATTTTCAGAATCTCTATACAGTAGAACTGAAAAAGGAGGAAATTGAAGCAAAACCCTATGTGAAGTTTACAGATGGATCCGGAAAACAGCTGGGAGAAATTTACTATTTCGGAGAAGGCGGTACCAATGCAGATGCTGGCGTAGTTCCCGTAACCTATAAAGCGGGTTCTGTGGATACCTTCCTGTATGGAGCTACCGAGCTGAAAAGCGGTGACGGTACAACAATTACTCCTATAAGCGGTTGGGGCACAACACCGGGTAATGAGAGCCTGAAAGATAAAACACTTTATTTCGATAATCAGCATTTCCCGGTAGGCAAAGAAGAGGAAAGTCAGAAGGTAACCCTGCAGATTGGATCAAATCCAGAGGAGACGCTGGAATCAGATCCAAAGTTTAAAAATAGCTTGTATAGCTATACGTTTACGGAGAACATAACCCAGCAGACTGTTTTGACAGTAAAGGATCCCAAGGGCAAGATCTATCATTTCTTCTGGACAGATCTGGACTGTAACCTGCTTCAGGTGATGGCCAACATAGCAAATGTCACAGGCGATTATGGATACGGAAATAAGATCTATTTTGATGCAACCTATTCAAAGCTGAATACGCCGGATGGAGGAAATGGTGGACAAAATTCTATCCCGGCAAGTGACGATGCGAAGGTTTATTTTTATGCATGGAGCACAACCGATAATGGGAAGTACCGGTCTGGAGAGATGATAAAAGCAAAGTCCCACGAAAAGGATGGACAGACCTGGAACGATGTGTGGTATGTGCGGATTCCGGAAGAGGATGGAATTGATCAAATTATTTTCTCTGCTGATGCGTTAGATGATAAGAATGGCTTGGCTAACAACTTGTATGGCAGAAGAACAGCTATTCTGACGATTCCGGGTACGGATAAGTGTGGAGGAAAACCCTGCTTCTATGCAGACGCCGGTGATACTGCGGCATACAGTGCTGGTGAATATAGGGGCGGTTACTGGGCTGAAGCATATACGGTTCGGGATGCAGAGAAGTATAAGAAAACCGATGCGGGTAAGAACGTTGATGTAGTTGATATTAAGGATAGTGATTTTTCGGCAGATTCGAAGACCTTGTATGTAGATTCTACCTTCTATGACTACTACACGGATTATGAATTGAACGGTAATAATCGGGACTCCTATCCGGGTGAGAATAAGGCAACTCAGCGCAACTGGGTCACATTCCGGCAGTTTGATCAGGCGTTGAGTGATTATTATCGAGAGAAGAATATTTCCATCCCGATCTATACAGGTCATTTTCAGCCGAGTATTGATGATTGGGGTATCAGGTTCGCAGAGATCAGTGGTACATTGAATCTATATGGAAGTGATGACCATAATAAATTCTTTTCCACAAACAACTCTTCAATTGATGTGGATGGAAACAAAGGAAAATATGAATTTGCAGCACAGGGTCTTGTAAATGCGGCGCTTTCCAATGGAATGCTGATGACTGCAGACAACAAGAGTCCAGAGCCCCATTTTGACGAAGCGTTTTTACTGGGAAAGAACAGCAAAAATGCGGTCTTGGGTAAGGTCTATCACAATGTATCATTTCCGTTTAAAAAGGAAAAGGACAGCAATGGAGTAGACTATTGGTGGTTTGACAGTAGCAAAACGACACTTGCGATGCAAAAGGATCCATCCACCGGGGGATATTACCTGAAGAATACAGGGAACCAGGGCTGGGCCCAAAATGTAAACAGTAACGGAACGACTGGAGGAGATAAAGTATCATATGGTTTTTTCCCGTTTAACGAAAACACTACAGCGGCAAGCGGAAAAAATTATAACTATGGATTTGGTACAAAATTAGAGATTAAATTCCGCCTGACAGCGGATGGAACGGTTCTGGGAGATAACGAGAAAAAAGTGCCGATTACATTTGCGTTTTCCGGAGATGATGATGTATGGGTATTTATTGATGGAAAACTGGCACTGGATGTTGGCGGAGCCCATGGAGAGGTAACAGGAACGCTGGACTTTAAAAATCTGGAGGCAAAAGTAAGTAAGGTAAAGAAAAGTGCGGCGAGCGGAGATGCAGGAGAAGAAGGCACCGATAAAACAACAGGCTTCACATTGAAGGGGGATAAACAAGACGAGCATACCCTTACCATGTTCTATATGGAACGCGGTATGTGGGAATCTAATATGATGATTGCCTTCAACTTCCCGGATGATAACGAGTTTGCAGTAGAAAAACAGGTAGATAAAAGGGAGGTAAATCCCCTGTTTGTCGATTCCTTTGAGGATGCCTCTGTATTCCCCTTTACGATCCAAAATCAGGCGACACACTATGGAGCGAAGGACGTAGAAAGCGGAGCAACGGCAAAAAATCAGACATTTAACAGCTTTGAAAGCAATTCACCAGAATTGACGAAAGGCAGCCTGGATAATACATTTGAATGGGTACAAACCTATCAAGATCGAAGCGGTGTTGCCCACTGGTATGCACCGTTAGAGGATACGACCGGAGAGCACAAAGACTCGAGATTTGGTACTATCCCATATCAATCAATCGGATCTCTAGATGCGTCAACGACGAAAAAGTATCTGGATTTCAAGCTGTATTATGATTATGACGACAATCCAACAGCGAAATGTATTTATCTGGAGCTGGTGGATGCAAACGGGAATAAGACAGGAGACTGGTTATCCGGAAAGCTATACGGAAACACAACTCTTAAGGGAAACGAATGGAATACTCTGACGGTTGACTTAAGCAAATTAACCGCTGAGGCTGGTTTTGATTATAACCAGATAAAATCCATCAAATTTAATTACAGCTATCCCAGACACATATATCTGGATGACTTTGTATTCCGATCCGGCGTGCAGGTAACGCAGCATATCGGATTTGAGGTGGATCAGAGTCAGATTCCGGATTATGGTTCTGCTACATCCGGAAACCTGGTGAAGCCAAAGGGTGCAGTCTATTCTCTGAGCGATTCCTCCAGTACGGATACCGGCATGATTGAAGAAGATGGAACCTTTGTACTGGCGGATGGTCAAACCGCAACCTTCCGAAATCAGTTCCGCCGCGGCAGCTACATTTCCGTGAAGGAGGAAATAGATTCACCTGCATTTGATACAAGCTGGAGCCTGTATGAAAACGGACATATAGTAGACAAGGTAACCGGAACAGGAAACAAGGTAACGATTACGCCAGAGCAAAAGGTTTCCAACGTACGCGGAACGCAGATCAAGGATGGCAGAAAAGAGGAATATACGGGGGAGAATGGCAATACTGGATATACTTCGACGCAATGGGCAGATCAAGATCAAAACCAGGATACCATCGTGTTCCGTTCCTACGATAATCCGGATAATGAAACCGGTGTTACAAAATTAAAAGCGGTATTTGTAAATAAAGTAAAGGTTGGTTCCCTTAAGATCAAAAAGGAAAAGACGGAGGATTCGGATAATCTGACTGGAACCTATACCTTTCAAATTAAATTTACAAATGTCGCAGGAATGTCCCTGGAAAAATTAGATTCCATTACGACAATCTTTACCTTAAAGGAGGGAAAATCCCATACGATTTCAGGAATTCCCATCGGAACAGATTATGAGATTATAGAAGTAAAACCGACAGATGGAACTACCCTGAAGAAGGTTTTGATCAGTAACGATGGAACACACTTTAAAGATGATACATCTTTTAAAGTAGAGAAGGGCTCCGTAAACGGTACCATTACAGCAGAAACAACTACTGTCGTGGAATTTCAAAATAATAACAAACCGACCGGCAACATTGTTGTGACTAAACAATGGGTAAAGACAGATGGCACGCCGATTACGGATCTGAAACAGCTTCCGAAGAGTATTTATTTGCAGCTGCAGAGAAAACAGAAAGATAATGAAGCTGCGACGTGGGAAGCGGTTGACTATTCCGGCAATATCAGTCCAGAAAAAAATTGGGTTGAAGTTACTCCAAAGTATAGTGGTTCATCCTACGTTTGGTCTTATTCCTTTATGGATCTGGAGCGATATGTGAACAGCGCAGCAGAATCTAAAGTCCTGTGGATCTACCGGGTTATGGAAGTGGATGTTGAAGGAAAGGAGATTGCTTCCGGCGAGACATACACTGTGGATGGAAAAACCTATCGAGTGACCTATTCCATGGATGCTTCGACAGGCAAAACAGATCCGACCTCAGCGGGTATTGACCTTACACCTGCTTCGCAAGAAACCGACAAGCAGCCAACGGTGAATATGACAGTGACCAATACCTATTTGGAAGAGCTGAACCTGAAAATTACGAAAAGGGGTAAAAACACAACGGAAGATTTGCTTTCCGGTGTACAGTTTAAGCTGGAGAAGAAGAATCCGGATGGAACGGGGTTTGAACTAGTCGGTGATCCGAAAACAACTGTTGACGGTATTGCCACCTTCGAAAAGCTCAGTCAGGGAACCTACAGACTGATAGAAACAAAGGCTGCAGAGGGCTACAACCTGCTGAGTGATTCGATCTTAATTGAGATTAATGAATCGAATCAGGTGAAATGGAAGATGGAGAAGGAAACAGATGACCACTGGGAGCCAATAACTATAAAGGGAGACAATGTAATTCCTCTCACCATCTACAACACAAAGCAGCTGATCCTTCCTGCAACAGGAGGATCCGGGTTTGGATTGGTTACTATGGGCGGCATTGCGCTGATGGCGCAGGCAATCCTTATGGGTACATACTTCACGCTGCAATGCAGAAAGGGGGACGATAAGCTTCGGAAGAAGAGATAATACCCCCGGAGGTATGAAACACAGGCTGTTGGAGCAGGGGCTTATGTCCGGCAGCTGCATAAGGCGAAAACCTTAGAAACAAAGTACGGAGCAAAACGTACAAAGCAGGAGAAGTAAAAAAATTCGGCTGTCCCAAACATAAAAGGACAGCCGGACAAAAAAAGGAGAATGGAAACAATGAAGAGAATGAAAAAGCTTCTGACAGGGCTTCTGACCCTGGGAATGACATTGTCGATGATGACAATGACGGCATTTGCGGCTGGCCCCACGACTGGCACGACGGAAAAAATGCCGACGATTGATTTTGATGTGAATAAAACAGGTTCGATTACGATTCATAAGTATGAATACAATGGAACAGATGGGGTAACAGGAACTGGTGCAGATAATCAAACTCCTCCGACAGGCGCGGAGCCGTTAGCTGGTGTAACATTTAAAATCACTAAAATTGCAGAATTAAATGATTATTATGGGACAGATGCAAAAGCATTTCCGACGGTAGAACAAGCAAAAACAATGACTTCGATCGGCACCCCTATAGTACAGATTACTGATGAAAACGGAGAAGCAAAATTCAATAACTTATCTTTGGGTTTATATTTGGTTCAGGAAACAGACGCTCCTGCCCAGATTACAGGAAAAGTAGGAGATTTTCTGGTGTCTATTCCTATGACAAATGCAGATGAAGATGATTGGCTGTATGATGTACATGTGTATCCGAAAAATAAAAGTACATACGGTGGAGTTACCTTGCAGAAAAAGGGACAAATTGGCTCAAAAACTCCAACGAAATTAGAGGGTGTTCAGTTTAAGCTGGAAGTAAAGAGCGCTGATGGTACAACATGGACACAGGTTACTAAAAATAATAAAGGTGTAGATATTGGATTAAGTGGAATTTTAACAACAGGAACAGATGGAAAAATCACTGTTGAAGATTTGGCACCTGGAGACTACAGATTTGTAGAGGTAAAAGTTCCTGACAATACAGGTTATATTGCAGATCTGAAGACGGAATATAAATTTACAGTAGCTAAAGAAAAGGGGACAGATTCAGATGGAAATGAATATACAGCAGGCTCTATTCTTATAAACGATAAATACGTGGATACAACCCAAGAGCCGATTTCGGTTACAAACTACAAACCTGATGTAAAAAAGGAAGTAAAAGACAGAACGAGTGGCGATTGGAAAAATAATTCGGACTACAATGTTGGTGATACAATTCCTTACAGAGTAACAGTAGACATTCCAGAGAATATTGCAGAGCTGAAAACCTTTATCTTAACGGATACACCTACACATCAGACATATGTAAATGGTTCATTAGGGATTTACTCGGAAGAGACTTGTACTACAAACATTTTGAGTGGGAAGTATACTGTTGATACTGCTAGCAACGGCTGGAAAATCGTATTTACTCCCGCTGACCTTGCATCCTATGCAGGAAGCAAAATCTACATCGCCTTTAATATGACATTAGATAAAGGTGCAGTTGTAGGAGCTGGTGGTGCTGATCGTAATGACAACAAAATTAAATTGGAATACTCCAATAAAATTCTCCCGGATACTGAGACTGGGACTCCTGGAACAGACGAAATCACAGATGAGATAATTATTTATACATTTAAGATTGCTGTAGAAAAAGTAGATGCAACTGATAATACGAAGAAGTTGCAGGGAGTAACCTTTGATCTCTACAGAAAATTGAAAGATAGTGACACCACTGGATTAGAGAATCCTGTAAAAGGATTAACTGGAAGATTTGAAAAAGTAAACAAATCCGCCGCTTTAATGACAGATGACAATGGTGAAATCTTTGTATCCGGTCTTGCTAAAGGTACTTATTATCTTGTTGAGACAAAGACAAAGGATGGCTATAACCTGTTAAAAGCACCAGTTGAAGTTAAAATTGAGACGTCATATAGCTTAACATCAACTACGAAAACTGAAACAAAGGATGGAAAAACAACGACAACAACTACTATAACGAATGGAACGACAGACGCTGGTGTATTCACAACCGTTGTCAAGAACAGCAAAGGCTTCACCCTTCCCACCACCGGTGGTATCGGTACCTTCGTATTTACCTTCGCTGGTATTGCCATGATGGCAGCAGCAGTGATCCTGCTGATCACCGGCAAGAAGAAAAAAGCAGAGTAATTCAGACAGATAACTCTTTTGTTATCTCTTCTATGTATACTGCGAAGCTGTTGTGAAGTACAGCTGCAATTTTATCAGCAACGGGTCTGCATCGCGTTTCGTGTGCGCGAGAACAGATACCGGCACAGGACGGGGGTCACGTCCCGCCCTGTGCATCGCTCCTTCAGAACCCCCTTTCCCCCTGAAAGGAGCGATACTGCGGTGATCGCCGTCGGTCTTAGAAACCGGCTGCGGCTGCGGTAATCGGGAAAGAAAAATTTGGGATTTTCTTTTCCGCGTTGTGTTTTCCCATTCCCTTCCTGAAAAGGACATCCGGGCGCTCTCCCGTGCCCTTGGATGTCCACGAAAAAACGGCGCAGAGAAAATGCAAAAGCGGCGGCTGCCGCAGGCCTTTGATCTGTGCCTTTCCTTATAAAATGTCCGGAGGTTACTGTCATGGATAAAAAAAGAGCATGGTTTATCGCGATATTGTTTTTTTCGGGCCTGTGTCTGACTCTGTATCCCTTTGTCAGCAACCTGATCGCCCAGTCCCATGCAAGTCAGGCGATTGCCGCCTATGATGAGCAGGTTGCAGAGATGGATCAGGAACAGATCGACGCTGCCAAGGAAGCAGTCCGTAAATATAATGAACAGCTCAATGCAGCAGTGGAAGCCAGTGCCATGCAGGGAGAGGATGGAATCAGCTACCTCGATCTGGTGGATGTGGGCGAGAGCATTGGTTTTATCGAAATTCCGAAAATTGACGTATATCTTCCCATATACAGCGGAACCGGAGAAGATGTGCTGCAGAAGGGTGTCGGTCATCTGGCGGAGTCCTCCTATCCCATCGGCGGTACAAGCACCCATTCCGTGCTGACCGGTCATCGCGGACTGCCCAGTGCGGTTTTGTTCACGGATCTGGACAAACTGGAGGAGGGCGATGTGTTCTATCTCCATGTATTGGACGAGGTGCTTGCTTACAAGGTAGACCAGATCAAGGTTGTGCTTCCGGAGGAAACCCAGGACATCGGGATCGTGGAAGGAAAGGATTACTGTACCCTTGTTACCTGCACGCCCTATGCCATCAACACCCACCGGCTGCTGGTCCGTGGCGAACGGACCGAGTACATCCCGCCGGAGGAGCTGACAGAGCAGAATGCAGTGCATGAAGTACAGTCCCAGACCATCACGAAGCGGATCGTGGATGTATGGCCGTGGCTGGTTGTATCCCTGCTGATCGTGGCAGGTGTGGAGGGATCTATTTTCCTGCTGATCGTGAAACGGCAAAGAAGCCGTGGAGATGTCCGGGAAAAACGAAAGAAAGGCAAAAGGAGTCAGTCATGCAGGAAAACAAGGCGCAGAAAGTAATTGAAGAAGTAAAAAAAGCATTTATCGGAAAAACAGAGTGCGTGGAAAAGCTCATGACCGCCATTCTTGCCGGCGGACATGTGCTGGTGGAGGATGTTCCGGGAGTGGGAAAAACAACCCTGGCGCTGGCCTTTGCCAAGGCAATGAACGTGGCGCAGAACAGAGTGCAGTTTACGCCGGATGTTTTACCGGCCGATATTACAGGCTTTACCGTATATAACAGGGAAAAGGATGGCTTCTTTTACCGTCCCGGCGCAGCCATGTGCAATATTCTTCTGGCGGATGAGATCAACCGTACCTCTCCCAAGACCCAGGCGGCGCTTCTGGAGGTAATGGAGGAGGGCAGTGTAACCGTAGACGGTGTGACAAGACCGGTACCGTCTCCCTTTCTGGTCATTGCCACCCAGAACCCGGTCGGCTCTGCCGGAACTCAGCTGCTGCCCCAATCCCAGCTGGACCGGTTCCTGATCTGCTTTGGGATCGGATATCCCGATGCCGCAGAGGAAATGGATATTTTAAAAAGCCGCCGGAGCGGAAACGGGCTGGAAGATGTACGTCCCGTCATCAGCAGTCAGGAGCTGATGGAAATGAAAAAAGAAGTCGAAGAAGTGTTTGTACACGATCAGGTATATGACTATATCGTGCGTCTGGCTCAGGCCACCAGAAACAATGACGCACTGGAGCTTGGGCTGAGTCCCAGAGGCTCTTTGGCGCTTTTGAAAATGGCTCAGGCGAGAGCCTATCGGAAAGGCCGCAGCTTTGTGATTCCGGCGGATGTTGCGGCAGAATTTCAGGATGTTGCGGCCCACAGGGTACAGCCTGTATCAAGCTCCGGAATGGATAGAGTCCGTGCAGCAGCCGTGCTGGAGCGGATCTTAAAGGAGACCCCGGCGCCTGCTCCGGAGAAAGGGTGAAGCCTTGAAGGAAAAAGCAATTTATATAGGAGCGGTCATTCTGACTGCTATCTGGGGCGTAGCTGCTCCCGAGGGCTTTGCTCCGTTTTTGCTGGGCTTTGAGCTGCTGTTGGCGCTTTCCATGTGGATTCTGGTTCAGATCCTGGCTGGGAAAGTAGAAATTGTGCCGGAGCCTGGAGAAGAGACGGTTGGAAAGCAAGAGCCCATCGTCCTTCGGGTAAAGCTGAAAAATGCTTCCCTGCTTCCGGCCTCCTGTGTGGCGGTTACCGTCGGTTGGCGGGATCTTCTGGATAACAGCACAGGCACCGTGGAAAGCATGGGAATGGCAGGTGGAAAACGGACCGGTGTGCTGGAATTTTGTATCCCGGTGAAGTATTCCGGTGTTTACGAGTTTTGGATCCAGTCGGCATCCGTGCGGGACTGGTTTCGGTTATGGTCAAAGAAGCTTTTGACCACAGATAAAAAAGTGCAGGTGTTGTCCGTGCCCCTGGTACATCAGGCGGAGGAATGGATCCCGCCGGCACAGCTTGCCTCCGGCGGGGATTCGGATCAGCATTCCCAAAAAAAGGGCGGAGACGATGGCTCGGAGGTATTCGAGGTTCGTGCCTATCGGGATGGAGATCCGCTGCAGAGAGTGCATTGGAAGCTGACTGCAAAGACCGGAGAAATGCTGGTGCGGGAATTCAGCCTGCCAAAGCGGGAGGTGCTTTTGCTGCAGGTGGATTTGTATCATCCGCCGCAGGAAAAGTGGGATCATTATAAATTGGAACGGCTGCTGGAGCAGACAGCGGATTTTTGCTGGAGGCTTTTGGCGGCAGAACAGGAATATGAAGTATTCTGGCAGGAGCAGGGGCAGCTGTGCAGGATGCAGATTTCCAGAGCTCAGGAGCTGTGGGTCTTTCTCAAACGGCTTTGTCTTACCGCCACAAAGGAAGAGCTGGAGCAGAATGGAAAGCAGAGCCAAAAGCAATCTGCCGGGAAAAATAAGGATTCGGCAGAGGGAAGCTTGGAAAAGGGCAGAGGCAGCGGTGTAACAGAGCCGGGAGCCGGCGGGCAGCTTTGGAAAATAGATGCAGAAGGAACAGTCAGGCAGGTGAGAGGCAATGAAGAAAGGGCAGGAGCCGGAACAGCTGGATAAGGAAGCGGTAGGCAGGATCACCTGTCGGATGCTGCAGGAAGAAGGACCCGGCGGTATGCTGGTCAAAAAGCTGTGGCGGCTGGCTGGTATGCTGATCTGTCTGCTCTGCATCACCGGTGGTCTTTGCAGCGCATTTCTCAGTGGCTTTGGAATCCCATATTCTGCCCCTGTTTTTTGGATGCTTCTGGTTGTCTCGGTGCTGTTCTGGATCGGGTTTTCCAGACTGTCCCTGGAAGGGGTGTATCGACTCCTTGCAATTTTGGGAACCCTGATCGGCGTAAGCCTTTTCCTGCTTCTGCTGCAAAAGGATGTAATCGCCGGGTATATGTCTGCTGTAAACGGAGTACGCAGCCGGTTAAATGAGGCTTATGACGGTACCCTTGCCCTGTATCAGGCGTCAGCATCTGCGATGCAGATGACTGTATTTTTCGGGTTTATCCTGTTTTTGCTGGCAGGGCTGTTATCTGCCGGGATCTGTTACCGGACCAATCCGGCAGTGGTTCTGGCAGGAGAATTTCCGGTGCTGGCAGGAATCGGAATTGCCGGAGGGACACCCTCTTTTTTCAGCTTTTTTATGATCCTGTTGGGAACCCTTGGAATGCTCAGTGCCGCCGCTGTCAGTCGGGCGGATCAAAGGGATCAGGACAGTGCCCGGCAGGCAAGGCAGATGACAGAGCAGATGAAAAGCAGTGTCAATGTCTGGCTGCTTTTGCAGGCTGTAGTGCTGTCGCTGTTGGCGTTTGTGCTGGTGCGGCCCCTGACCAATACCCTGCTCCGGGCACAGGAGGCAGGGATGAAGACACAAAACGGTGTGCTGCAGGCAGTCTGGCAGCTGCTTCCGGCGGTTTCCGGAGGGAGACTGAAGCTTTCCGTTGAGGGAGTCGGCGGAGGGGTATCGGATGGCACACTGACAGAACAGGATGGTTTTTATTTTGGAAAGGTACAGGCCCTGAAGGTCACGGTTTCGGAAAAACCCTCAGAGACAGTGTATTTAAAGGGCTTTATCGGTACGGATTATACCGGGACAGCCTTTGAGGAGGCGGACGGGGAAAGCTTTGTGCAGGCAGCATCCTTGTGGAAGCTGGATGGAAATGTATCCCTTGGGGTGGAAAATCTGCCATTTCTGCGAACCTATTATGCGGAAAATGTGGTGTTTACCGGAGAGGGAGACGATGCAAAGCCGGAGCTTTCGGCAAATGCAGCCTCCTCTGCTGTGACCCTGCAGGTGGAAAATCTGGCGGCAAATCCGAATTATACCTATGTTCCCTATGGAGCATTTTTAAACGATTATTATCAGGTGCTGGGGGGTGACGGCGCGCTGGCAGGTCAGAGCGTCCAGCAGGATATTTTTTCCTGTTATCCCAGAAAGCAGCTGGAGGAAACCTTAGAGGACTGGAACGAAACAAAGCAGCAGGAAAGCACTCTGGATCAGGCGGAAAGCGCCTATGCCGCCTATGTGCAGGCACATTGCAGCAGCCTGCCGGAAAATCTCAGCTTTTTGCAGGAGAAATTTGACCTGGAGCTGGAAACAAAGGAAAGTGCAGATCCAAAGGAAGCAGAAAAAAACTGGGAAAAGATCAAAACCGCAGTGGTTTCTGAGCTGGCAGGAAATTATGAATTTGTCCGGGAACCGGAGGCTGTACCCGAAGGCAAGGACTTTGTAGAATGGTTTTTGAAGGAATCCAAAGAAGGAAATTCCGTTCATTTTGCAGCGGCGGCCACCATGCTGCTGCGTGCCTGCGGTATGCCGGCACGATATGTGGTGGGCTATGCAGCGCCGGCAAGTCTCTTTAAGGGACAGGCGGACGGCAGCTATCAGGCTGTTTTGGAGGATGATAACGCCCATGCCTGGGCAGAGGTCTACCGGGAAGGAATCGGATGGACCGTAGTGGAGGCGACACCGGGCTTTGCCGCCCTGGTAACAGAAAGTGACGGAGCCTCAGGTCAGAAGGAAGCAGACAGCCCGGACACCCCTGGGGAAGCCTTTGATCAGGAAGACACTCCGGAAGCGGAGACTCCCGGGATCGGCAGCAGAATATTCCGGGTGGTGAAAAAAGCACTGGCGGCGATGACCCTTCTGATCACTGTCTGTGGGATTCTGGCAGTCATCCGGAGGCATATCCTCTGTAAACGACGGAGAAGAGGCAGAAAAGGAGAAGCTCCGGGAGAGCAGATCCAAAGGATTTATCGAAGCTTTGCCGCTCTGCAGAAATTCAACAAAAAAAGTGTATGCAGCTGTCAGGAGGAGCGCTTTGCAAAGCAGCTTGGAAAGAAGTATCCGGTATTTTCGGAGAAGACAGCGCAGAAGCTGGCAAATATCGTACTGAAGGCATGCTATAGTGATCAGGGGCTGACAAAAAAAGAGTGTCAGTTTGTACTGGATTGCTATGAAACGCTTGCAGAAGCTGTATCAAAGGAGCTGTCGCCGGCAAAGCGTCTGGCGGGAAGCCTGATCTTTTGTTTTTGGTAAAGCGGAAGGGAGAAGTGCATGAAACGAAAAATTTTGACAGTCCTTGCCATCCTTCTTGGTCTGGTAGGGCTGGGTGTCCTGTTATATCCCTCCGTCAGTAACTGGATAGAACAGGCAAAACAGCGCAGGCAGATCGCAGCCTATCAGGAAGCACAGGCGCAGCTGGAGCAAAAAAAGCGGGCTGCCCTGCTGGAAGAAGCCGACCGGTATAATCAGAAACTGGCAGAGCTTGGCATCAGTTTCGATATGCTGGGAGAGGCAGAAAAGGAAGCACTTTTGATTGACGGAAAATCCTATGAGGAGCTGCTTTTGGCAGAGGACAGCGGTGTGATGGGATATCTGGAAATCGAAAAAATAAAGCTGAAGCTTCCCATTTATCACGGAGTATCGGAGGAGGCGCTGGAAGACGGAGTCGGTCATCTGGAGGGAACCTCCCTGCCGGTTGGCGGAGAAACGACCCATGCGGTTCTCTTTGGTCATCGGGGGCTTCCCTCGGCAAAGCTTTTTACCGATCTGGATCAGCTGGAGGCAGGAGATACCTTTCAGATCACGGTGCTGGATCGTGTGCTGGTTTATGAGGTGACTCAGACAGAGGTGGTGCTTCCGGAGGAGTTAAACGGTTTGACAGTAGAGTCCGGAAAGGATCAGGTCACACTGGTTACCTGTACGCCTTATGGAGTCAATTCCCATCGTCTTTTGATCCATGGGGAGCGGGTGCAATAGATTGGAGATGCTGCAGCTGCAGCAGAAAGTGAGGAAGAAAATGAAAGGAAGAAAAATCCGGATCAGACAAGGGGTAAAGGGCTGGCTGCTTGCACTGGCCATGGTATTGTCCCTTTGCAGCGGCTGGAAGCAGGACGTCTGTGCACAGCAGAGTCAGAGCAGCTCGTCCAATTTTATGCAGGACGTGGATACGGACAAAAAGGGCTCCATCGAAATTCTCTTTGACACCATGCAGGACGAACCCGTTGCAAATGCAGAGTTTACCCTGTATCAGGTTGCAGCAATGGTGGATCGGGGAGGATATACGGTGCTGGAGCTGACAGGCGGCTTTGAGGGCAGTAACGTGCAGCTGAAAAACCTGACGGCACAGCAGTCTAAGGATGCTTCGACAGCGCTTTTGGAGTATCAGAGAGCAAATCACATTTCCGGGGATACGAAAAGAACAGATGCAAACGGAAAGCTCGGCTGGACAGGGCTGCAGACCGGTCTGTATCTGCTGGTTCCGGGTCAGATGCAGAAATACAGAACCGATCCGTCTCTGATTTCAATCCCGACGAATGTGAATGATCAGTTGTTATATGACATGTCGGTGAATCCGAAGGCCGAAAGGATTCCGGATCCGGTGTATCCGCCGGAAGAATCCGAGGAGCCCCCTACGCCGGAGGTAAAAAAGCCGCCGAAAAAGACAGAGACCATCGTTACACCGGGAATCACTCCGGAGCAGAAAGCACCGGAGAAGCTGCCCCAGACAGGACAGCTGCGCTGGCCGATCCTGGCACTTTCCACAGTAGGAGCAGTATTGCTGTTTCTCGGATGGTGGATCGGTCGAAAAAAAAAAGACTGTTCCAGGGCTCTGATGGGGCTTGGGATCCTTCTGGCAGCAGGAGCAGTGGGGATCTCCGCCTATAATATCTGGGACAGCAGCCGTGCCGAAGCTGCGGTGGAGGCGTCCCTGGAGGCCTATGAAGAAGAGCTGACTGCGGTGGAGCAGGAGTCGATTCCTGTGGATGAGAACAGCGGGATGGCCTTTGTGGAGGCAGACGGGCTTTGCTGGATCGGCGAGCTGGAAATTCCGTCCCTGCAGCTTACGCTGCCGGTGGCGGATCCCTGGAGCTATCCGTCCCTGAAAAAAGCGCCCTGCCGCTACACCGGAAGTGCAGAGGAAAATTCCCTGATTATTGCCGCCCACAATTACAAACGGCATTTTGGCAATATCGGACTTTTGCCGGAGGGCGCAACGGTGAAGTTTACAGCGGTATCGGGGGACGTATATGAATATGAGGTAGAAAAGGTAGAAACCTTAAATCCCTATGCAGTAGACGAGATGCTGTCCGGTGACTGGGATCTGACGCTGTTTACCTGTACCTATGGAGGAAGAAAGCGTGTGACGGTCCGGTGCAGCCTGGTTGGATGAAGAGGCAGAGAGATGGAGAAAAGAAGCATCCGCAGAAATCAGCGGCGACAGGCTGTCAGGGTCGCTGATCTCTGCGGATGCTTTTTGAATCAGAATGTTTTGAGAATTTCAGGGAAATACAATAGAATGCACCCCATGTGAGCATTCTATTGTCATGAATAATAGAATGCACGCCATGCGAACATTCTATTGGCATGAAAAAAAGAACCTTGATCTCTCAAGGTTCTTTCTGATAATCGGAGTGACAAGACTTGAACTTGCGGCCTCTTCGTCCCTAACGAAGCGCTCTACCACCTGAGCCACACCCCGATGTGCCGTATTTCTCAACCGGACAAATGATATGATACAGCATAATTGGACAGAAGTCAACACTTAATTTGAAAAAAACTTCACAAATTAGGTTTTTTTGTTACAGTTTACTTGTACCGTTTGAGCTGTTCATAAAAAATTAAGGGTTTCTTTCTTGCAAGAAATGGAAATATAGACTATATTAAACGGACAAAAGGCAGGCACAAAAAGGACAGGCGGTAAGCTCGGAGCAAAGGCTTCCTGCGTTATATGCCAGGCTGTCTGTGATCTGCAGAATGGAGAGAATATGAAATATTTCTGGCTGACCATAAAGAAGATGTTTCGTTTTTTATTAAAGCCCTTATCCTTTGTACCGGCGCTGTGTGTGATGTATATGATCTTTTCCTTTTCCGCCCAGACTGCGGACGAATCCGGACAGTTGAGTATGCTGGTCAGTGAAAAGGTGGTGCTCCTGCTGGGAAAGCTGACCTCCGGCAATCTGGATACCGCGCAGGTGGGAGTGTATGCAGATGAAATTCATTTTCTTGTAAGGAAGATGGCACATTTTAGCGAATATCTTTTGTTGGGGCTGACACTTTCCCTGCCCTTGTATGTTTATCGGCTGCGGGGCTTTTGGCTCGTGCTCGCTGCAGGACTGTTCTGTGCCGGGTTTGCCGGTCTGGATGAGTATCATCAGATGTTTGTGGCAGGACGTTCACCGGCGCTTCGGGATGTGGCGATCGATACGGCGGGAAGCATCACCGGGATTTATATGACAAGGATCATGGGATTTATTGGGAGAAAAACGATATTTGCACCCCTTTCGATGGAAAAGCGCAGAGAGCGGAGAAAACAGCGCGCAGGGGCGTAGGGCTGCGGTATTTTGCCTGTAGGAAAGGTTATCCTTCTTATTCTGTTTTCGGAGCAAAAAATAACGCCCACATTTTCTGTGAGCGTTACAGCCGCAAAATTGATTTCAGATACAAAAAGCGGCATAGAGAGGAATGATTTTTTTATTGCCCTCAAAGCCGAAGTTTTTGGCGGAGAGCTTGATTGCATAAGCGGGCTTGTAGGTGTCCATATAGACCTTTAAGCTCTTGGCTTTGGTGTTGTCGGCGGACTTGACCTCAATGGGAATGAGCTGACCGTCACGCTGAATGATAAAATCAATTTCAGCCCCACGCTCGGACTCCCAATAGTAGGTGTGGTAGCCGTTAATGGAGAGCTGCACATTGACATAGTTCTCCGTCATACCGCCCTTGAAATCGTTGATTTCCTCGACCATATAGAGAATGTCATTGGCGGCCAGGTCTTTCTTGGCGCAAAGCAATCCTAAGTCGGATACATAAATCTTGAATGCATCAATATCACGGTAGTTTTCAAGCGGCTTTTTGATTTGCTCGACTTTGTAGACCTGTGACACGATACCGGACAGGCAAAGCCATTCGATCGCATTTTCAAATTCGGAAGCCCGTCCGCCTTTCTTAATCAGCTTATATTGGAAACGGGTATTCTTTTTTGAAAGCTGAACGGTTATATTGTCGTAGGCAAGTCTGTTTTTTTTGATTTCATTCAAGGTGTTATACTTGCTCATATCGTTGAGATAGCTTGCAAGTATCGTGTCCTGCGTATGGCGAACAAGGATATAATCCTTCGTTCCGGCAAACTGCATCACGCACTCTGGCATTCCGCCGACCACAAGATACTGACGGTAGAGCTGCATTGCGGCATCGTGCAAGGCAGACGGCAGCGGCGTATCGGTTTGGAAGCACTTTTTAATCTGCTTTACCAAATCGTCCTCACCGAGCGCCATCATAAATTCTTCCATATCCATAGGATAAAGCGTTTTCATATCGACCTTTCCTACGGGAAAAGAAAATTTTGTTCTGTTGACTGCAACGCCGAGCAAACTGCCTGCCACGATGATGTGATAATCCGGAGCGTTCTCGCAAAAGTATTTGAGCGAAGTCAAAGCCCTTTCGCAGAGCTGTACCTCATCGAATACCATCAGCGTCTTTTCTTTTACGATGGTCTGACCTGCAATATGGGATAAAATCGGTATCAGATAATCGGGGCTGATGTTTTCCTCAAAGGTTTCGTTCAGCTTCGGATTGGTTTCAAAGTTGAAGTATGCCACATTTTCGTAATGGGTGCGTCCAAACTCCAGAATGGAATAAGTCTTTCCGACCTGTCGTGCGCCCTGTAAAATAAGGGGTTTGCGGTGTTTACTTTCTTTCCACGCTTCCAGGAAGCCCATAATTTTTCTATACATAAACAGTCCTCCTCAAAGGTACTGACTATAGTATAGCAGATATTCGTGTAAAAAACAATGAAATTTTTGCGATTTTTCACACTAATCAACACGATTATTTGCGTCAATCTCTCACAATACGACACGAACATCACGATTCAGATTTGTATAAAAAAGTAAAAAAAAGGCTTGCAAAGTTAGAAAGTATCGTGCTATAATATCACTTGTCAGTTCGATAGGGGCATAGTTCAAAGGTAGAACAGCGGTCTCCAAAACCGTCGATGTGGGTTCGATTCCTACTGCCCCTGCTATTGCGGGAAAGTCAGAGAAGACGATATCTTTTCTGGCTTTTTCTTGTTTTATTCATGACAATAAAATGCTCGCAGAGCGTGCATTCTAGTATTCATGACAATAGAATGCTCGCAGAGCGTGCATTCTATTGTAGCAGCTCGTTTCGGGCTTTGCTAATTTAGGCTGACAGCCGGGGGGGATTTTTTATGGAACAGAAGCATACAATAGAGGAGAATGGGTATTATTCACAGGTCACGGATCAGCTGATTGAAAATATCGGGTATCAGATGATCCGCCGGAACTGGTCGATGAAGACACTGGCGGATAAAGCGGATCTTCCTTATGAAACCGTAAAGCATCTGATGGCAGGAAAAATCGGCAGACCATCCTTTATCAGTATTTTGAAGATTGCAAATGCACTGGAATGTTCGCTGGATGATCTGGCAGGACGGAATAATCCGGCGCTGGAGGCACTTCGCAGGCTGGCAAACCATGCGGATGGAATGTATCAGATTTTTGCGGAAGTAGAACATTTGCTGTATCCAAACTTCATGATGCAGAGAGAAAACAACAAATAGCACAAATAAAAAGTGGAACAGTAAAAAAGTACTGTGAAAAAGAGAGAAGAATCGGTGAACAACCGATTCTTTTTTGTTACAAAATGTTCATAATCGTTTACAAATCGTTCAGCTTCTTATCGGCGGCAACCGGATATACTAGATAGTAGGAAGGTACAAGGACAGGTTGACGATTAGGGGATGATCAGTTGAAAAAAAAGGTATGGGGCATTTTGTTTCTGACAGCGTTGGCGTTAAATGTGTTGGCGTGGAAAAGCAGCAGCTTCTGCGATTTTTATGCGGAATCGGTTTTTCCGGTATGGAGCAGCATTTCCACGCGGGTGATGTCGGTTTTTCCGTTCAGCGTCGGAGAGGGCATGATCGTGCTGGGGATTTTGTTCCTGACAGCGTTTGCAGCTGTAGGATTTTTGCGTTTGACTGTAAAAAAAGCGTGGAGCAAAAAATTGTTTCGTAGCTTTTCCCGCGGGTTTTCCTGGATTTTTCTGGCACTCGTCTGGGTTATGACCTGTAATTGTTTTTTGCTGTATCATTCTTCGGCGTTTGAGGATCGGTATATGGAGCAGGTGCGCAGTGAGAACTATTCCAAGGCAGAGCTTGCTGTGCTGCGGGATTATATTGTGGTCAATGCCAACGAGCTTGCAGAGCAGATGGAGCGGGATGCAGACGGCTATCTGATTTATAAGGGAGACATGAATCAGGCGGCTGTAGAGGCGATGCAGCAGGTCGGCACAGATTATGGACGCCTGCAGGGCTATTATCCGCAGCCGAAGGAGATTTATTTTTCGGAGCTGCTCAGTCAGACCTATATGATGGGGTATTATTTCCCATTTTCCATGGAAGCAAACTACAACGGAACGATGTATATTGTAAATAAGCCCTCAGTGATCTGTCATGAATTTGCGCATTTAAAGGGCTTTATGCAGGAGGATGAGGCGAATCTGATCGGATATCTTGCCTGTATCAACTCAGACGATGCGTTTTTCCGCTACAGCGGCTATATGGGCGTGCTCAATTATGTGGAAAAAGAATTTCGTGCGAGCATCCAAAAGAGCCGGAAAGAATACGCGAAGCATCCGCAGATTTCTGCACAGGTTTATGCGGATAACATGTTTTTGACCCGGGAAGCATGGCAGACTGTCGAGAAAAAGGCGGTTGTCAGTACCAAAACAGCGAAAAAGGTTTCCAACGCGGCGACAACGGCTTCTCTGAAATTAAACGGAGTGGAAGAGGGCATGAAAGCGTATGACGGTGTGGGGAAGCTGCTGCTGGATTATTATGACGGTGTGCTGTACGGGGATGTTTTGGTGACGGTGGACGCAGAGTGACGGTCTAAAAAGCGTGCAAGACATTATTCAGAGTGTATAAAACAGGAACCCGCTGCGCATCCTGACCAAAACGGCGGTGCTCTTTGGAAAGAAACTGCCGGGAAAAAGAAAGGGGCGTGTGGGCGATAGACTATTTGAATGCATTCTGGGTAGGTGGTCTGATTTGCGCGCTGGTGCAGATTTTGATGGAAAAGACGAAGCTGATGCCGGGGCGGATTATGGTGCTTTTGGTCTGCTCGGGCGCAGTGTTGAGCGCACTTGGCTGGTATCAGCCCTTTGTCGATTTTGCCGGGGCAGGGGCGAGCGTGCCGCTGCTTGGCTTTGGGCATACGTTGATGAAGGGCGTAAAAGAAGCGGTGGAACAAGACGGATTTCTCGGATTGTTTACGGGAGGCTTTCAGGCAGGAGCTGCCGGAACTGCGGCGGCGCTGATTTTCGGATATCTGGCGAGCCTTGTTTTTAAACCTAAAATGAAAAAGTAGAAGGATTATTCCCTGCAGGCGATTTCCTTGCGGGAAAGAAACTGGCGCATGGTTTTGTCCCACTGCGCGTCCAGTGTTTTATCGGGGACAAAGGAAGAAAAGGCGGTTCCGGTCGTCAGGCGGATGGCGGAGCCGTCATATTTTATGGTCAGGACCAGCGCCTGAACCTGTTCCGGTTTTAAAGACGGATCTGCGCCCTTCATGACGCCGGGGACATACTGGGGCATGAGATGCAGGACGAATTTGAAGGAAAGCGGCGTGTGTTTGCCGCGGATCATCTGAAACAGAACCGGACGGATGGATTTCCAGGGCAGAAACAGGTAGCCGGCGTCCGGCGTTTCATCGTCCTGATAAAATTCGGGATTGACGCGCCCGTCGATTTCATAGGAAACGGCGCAGGAAACCGAAGCCTTCTCCAGCAGAAAGGAATCAAAGCAATCCTCTGTCAAAAGCTTCGCCATAAAATGCTTCATTTCAAGAATCTGAAAAGCGGTCATATAATCAATCCTCCATTCCGCGGGCGCTTTGTGCTGCTGCGCAGCTCCTTTTGTTCAAAAAGCTACGAGTGAACTGTGGTATCAGTATATCAGAGATAGGGGTTTTTGGAAATACCCTTTACAGGAGCAGTCAGAACGTGTTATCATATGTAGTAATAAAAACTATGTGAATTGGTTTCGAAAATATACGAGAAGCCGTGGTGCGGCAGGCGTAAGGCGGTATGGAGGGTATCATGAGTTATAAAATCGTTGTGGACAGCTGTTGTGAGCTGCCGGAGAAATATAAGAAGGATCCGCATTTTGAAATCGTACCGCTTGGTCTGGAGGTCGGCGATTACCGGATTATGGACGATGAGCATTTTAATCAGAAGGAATTTCTGGAGCAGGTTGCCTCATGTCCCCAGTGCCCGCGTTCCTCCTGTCCGTCGCCGGAGAGCTATCGGCAGGCGTTTGAATCGGAGGCAGAGCATATTTATGTGGTAACGCTGTCCGGCAATTTGAGCGGAAGCTATAACAGTGCCATGGTCGGGAGGCAGATGTATCTGGAAGAGGACGAGTCCAAACAGATTTACGTCATGGATTCCTGTTCGGCTTCCTGCGGAGAGACACAGCTTGCGCTGCTGGCAGCTTCCCTGGAGGAACAGGGACTTTCCTTTGAAGAGGTGGTAAGCCGTCTGGAAGCGTTTCGCAGTGAGATGAATACGTATTTTGTCCTGGATAATCTGGAAACTCTGCGTAAAAACGGCAGACTCAGCGGTATCAAGGCACTGGTTGCATCTACCCTGAGTATCAAGCCTGTTATGGCAGGCACGATGGACGGCAGGATCGAGCAAATCGGGCAGGGCATCGGCATCCGTAAGGGTCTGCAGAAGATGGCAGACGCAGTGGTGCGCAATGTGGCAAGACCGGAGGAAAAGACCCTGATGATCACCCATTGTAATTGCCCGGAGCGTGCAGAAAGCGTGAAGCGGATGGTGACCTCCAAGGTTTCTGTAAAGGATGTTGTGATTATGGATACTGCGGGCGTCAGCAGCATGTATGCCAATGACGGCGGCGTTATCGTGACGATCTGACGGACAGGAAATACGAAAAGAAGAGAAATGAAAGGTGGCTGTGCGGTAATGTGCGGCCGCTTTTTTTGTTTTTTATTGTTTTTTATTCATCACTGGAAGGATCGGTGTTTTTCGGGTTGTACGCAAAACGAGGCAGCTGGAACAGGAAAAAGGTGCAGTTGAAAATAAAAAGGTTGTGGTTCATAAGAATATAAAATATTCTATAAAAATCTATAGAACAGATTGACAATCAAATTTTGATCTTTTACTATAAAATTATCAAAAACATACAAAATAGCGAAAAATCGAAATAGAAATTCCCGGAATAAGGAGGATGCGGATGTGACGAAACGAGAAAAAATCATTTCCTGTATTCAGGAGGGGCGCGGGGTATTGGGGATCGAATTCGGTTCGACCCGGATCAAGGCGGTGCTGATCGACGAAAACCATAATCCCATTGCAGCGGGCGACCATGAATGGGAGAATCGTCTGGAAAACGGTGTCTGGACCTACCGTCTGGAGGAGATTTGGGAAGGGCTGCAGGACAGCTACGACAAACTTGCGGAAGATGTGAAAAACACCTATCAGATCCAGCTGACCCGCCTGGGAGCCATCGGATTTTCCGGAATGATGCACGGATATATGGCATTTGACCGGGAGGAAAAGCTGTTAGTGCCGTTTCGGACATGGCGCAACACGATGACGGAGGAAGCGGCTGCTGTGCTGTCGGAATGCTTTGCCTTCAACATTCCGCAGCGGTGGAGCATCGCACATCTGTATCAGGCGATTTTAAAGGGAGAGGAGCATGTGGAAAAAATCGACTATTTAAGCACCCTCGCCAGTTACATCCACTGGAAGCTGACCGGACAGCGCGTTGTCGGAATCGGAGAGGCATCCGGGATGTTCCCCATTGACTCTGGAACCGACGATTATGATGCAGAAATGATGCAGAAATTTGATGCGCTCGTGGCGGACAAAGGATTTCCCTGGAAGCTGCGGGAAATATTACCGAAGGTGCTGCGTGCCGGGGAAATGGCAGGCACGCTGACGAAAGAGGGCGCAAGGCTTCTGGATCGTTCCGGGTGTCTGCAGCCGGGGGTTCCCCTGTGTCCGCCGGAGGGAGACGCCGGAACCGGAATGACCGCGACAAAGAGCGTGGAAAAGCGCACCGGCAATGTGTCCGCAGGGACGAGCGTGTTTGCGATGATTGTTCTGGAAAAGCCGCTTTCTGCCATGCACCGGGAAATTGATATGGTGACAACGCCTGCGGGTGATCCAGTTGCGATGGTGCATTGTAACAACTGCACGTCAGATCTGAACGCATGGGTCGGGCTGTTTGCGGAGTTTGCAGAATGTTTTGGCATTAAAGCAGATAAAAATAAACTTTTTTCCACACTTTATCAAAAGGCGATGGAGGGCGATAAGGATTGCGGCGGCATGATCGCCTGCAATTATTATTCCGGGGAACCGGTGACCGGTCTGGAAGAGGGCCGTCCGATGTTTTTGCGCAGACCGGACAGTCATTTGGGACTTGCGAACTTTATGCGGTCACATTTATATGCGTCACTGGTGACGTTAAAGATCGGTCTGGACATTTTATTAAAAGAAGAGGACGTGAAAATCGATTCCATCACCGGACACGGCGGACTGTTTAAAACAAAAGGCGTCGGACAGAGTATTCTGGCGGCAGCCATGAACGCGCCGATTTCCGTGATGGAGACGGCGGGCGAGGGCGGCGCCTGGGGCATGGCGCTTCTGGCGGCATACATGCTTTCCAAAAAAGACGGACAGAGCCTTGGGGATTATCTGGACAGCCGGGTATTTGCTGAGAGAAAGTCAGAGACCATGGAGCCGGATCCGGCGGATGTCGCAGGCTTTGAGACGTATACGAAGCAGTATCAGGCATGCCTTGCAGCGGAAAAAGTTGCGGTACAGGCGTTCTGAAAAGATACAGGTGCAATGCTGCAAAATAGCGGCAGAAAACAGGGAGAAAACGATGCTGGAAGAACTCAAAAAAGCAGTATATGAAGCGAACATGGATTTGCCCCGGTATGGTCTGGTGACCTTTACCTGGGGCAACGTCAGCGGAATCGACAGAGAAAGCGGGCTGTTTGTCATTAAGCCAAGCGGCGTGGAGTATGATCAGCTGACCCCGGATGATATGGTTGTGATGGATCTGGACGGTAATAAAATAGAAGGAAGCTACCGTCCGTCCTCGGATACGGCAACGCATCTGGAGCTGTACCGGGCGTTTTCGAAGATCGGCGGAATCGTACATACCCATTCCTCCTATGCGACCAGCTGGGCCCAGGCAGGACGTGGGATTCCATGCTATGGAACGACGCATGCGGATTACATGTATGGGGAAATTCCGTGCGTGCGCTGTCTGACCCCGGAGGAGATTGCAGAAGCCTATGAGCAGAATACCGGCAGGCTGATCGTGGAGGAATTTATCCGGATGGAAAAAGATCCGATGGCAGTTCCGGCAGTTCTGTGCAAAAACCACGGCCCCTTTACCTGGGGAAAGGATGCCAGAGAAGCGGTACACAATGCGGTCGTGCTGGAAGAGGTTGCAAAAATGGCATACCGGACAGAATCGATCAATCCGCAGGTAAAGCCGGCACCACAGGAGCTTCAGGATAAGCATTATTACAGAAAACACGGCGCAAATGCCTATTATGGTCAGGAGAAACACTAGAGCAGGAGAGATCAGACATCGTAGCTGGATAAACCAGGAAAAAGGGGGGAAATCGGATGCTGCATATCAGAAATTTGGAAGAGGGCGTGGAGCTGTTCAAGGTGCTTGGCTCGGATATCCGGGTGAACATCATTTTACTGCTGTTAAAAGAAAAAGAAATGAATATGAATGAGATCGCAGCCAGGCTGCAGATCACCAACGGCGCGCTGACCAGCCATATCCGAAAGCTGGAGGAGGCCGGGCTGATCCGTGTGACCCAGGACAGTGTCGGACATGGAAACCAGAAGGTGTGCAGCGTTTTGGAAACCCGAATCCTTGTGGAGATCGGGACGCAGGAGGAGACAGGCGAAGGCGGTATTTTCCGGGCGGAAATTCCGGTGGGGCAGTATTCGGACTATCAGGTATTTCCCACCTGCGGCATTTCCACGACGAAAAAGATGATCGGTGAAGTGGACGATCCCCGCTATTTTGCCCATCCGGATCGTACGGAAGCTGGAATTTTATGGCTTTCGAAAGGCTATGTGGAATATCTGGTCCCGAATATCCTTCCGGTAGGACAAAAGATAGACGAGCTTACGTTCACTATGGAGATTTCCAGTGAGGCACCGGGCTTTAACAACGACTGGCCCTCTGATATTACCTTTTTATTAAATGACACGCCGGTTGGAGTGTGGACATCTCCGGGAGACTTTGGGGACAGGCACGGGCTGTTTACACCAAACTGGTGGTTTTCCGGATGGAATCAGTACGGACTGTTAAAAATGCTTGTTATCGATCAGAACGGGACATATATTGATGGAATGAAAATTTCAGACGTTTCCACAACTCAGCTGCAGCTCGATTATAAAAGCCAGATCCGGTTAAAATTTGCCGTACAGGAGGACGCTGCCCATGTGGGCGGCATGACGCTCTTTGGCAGCGGCTTTGGAAATTACAGTCAGGGAATCCGTGTGCGGATGCGCTACAGCCCGATGGAAAAAGGGAATGAATGAGATTTTTAGAAGAATAGAGGTGCGGCCTCAGCTGATTTGTTCGCCTTTTTGTCAGCTGAGGCCGTTTCTTTTGTTTGCTACGCCTCTTCTCCCTGTGCCTTCTCCCCCTGCGCCAGTTTTTCCATACAGGCATCTACCGATTTACGCAGAACCTTCGCTTCGCCAAAGCCCAGGCGGAAGGATTTGCCGTCCTGCATCGTTACCTTAAACATGGAGATAGATCGGATATATCGCATGTTGAGCACCGTATTACTGGCAAGCAGGATAAAGCTGTCATATTTGCTTAAGGTGCCGCAAAACGAGGCAATGGACATATCGGTGGTGTATTCTCTGCTGTCGGTAGTGTGAATGCAGACGTGACGGTTGCTTTCCGGCCATGCGTAGGAAATCTGGTCTTCCGTCAGGTAAATGGTGTCGGTCTGGTTGCGGAATTCGAGTTTTTGGGCCTTACTGTTTTTGATGGACAGCAGATGGTCAATCATTTCTGTCAGCTCTGCAACGACAATGGGCTTGTTCAGAAAAAGAGCATTGTCTGGAAGATTTTTCGATTTGCGGTAGTCTACCTTATCGCAGCAAAAAACGATGGGGACATCTGTGCCGTCGGCCCGAAGCATGTGGGAAAGCTCCACAGCGTCGCAGCCGTCTTCTGTCATATCCATAAAAATCGCATCATAGATCATAGGTGTTGTGAGGATGGACTCTTTGCTTCCAAAGGAATCTACGTATAAAACGCCGGTTGTATTCAGACGGCGGTCAGATTCCCGCCCGAGAAGGCGTTCCATTTGTTTTCGGTCCGCCATATGGTCATCACAGATTGCCAAGTGCATAATGATACCTCCTGATCTTTTGTAAATAGCATTCAAAGATGCGATTTTGCGAATGGTGCGAGTGAACTGTAAATTTTTTAGCTGCGTTTTACAGGATGCCTGTAAGCGCCGGCCTGTTATAAGAGGGAAATGGAAACAGGACCGAACAGGATGTACAAAACCGCAGCAATCTGTAGGATTAAAATAGCGGGCATTCCCCAGACGAACTGTGGATGCAGTGTCTTGTGATGGAATGTATACATCCCGGCGATGCTTCCGATGCTGCCGCCGATGATGGCGAGCAGAAACAGCGTCGATTCCGGAATGCGCCATGCCTTGCGGCGTGCGCGGTTTTTATCAATTCCCATTGCAGCAAATCCCGCAAGATTTACAATCAGCAGATAAATTGCCAAAATCAGTAAAACATCCATTCAAAAACTCCCTGTATTTTTAAAAATTAAATCACTTCGTATTTATTATAGGATTTATTATAGGAGATCGAAAAAAAGATTGCAAGAAGCCGGGGCAAAAAAAGATGCGAGTGAACTGTAACAAAAAGGGCTTCCGTGCCAAAAGCACGGAAGCCCTTTATTCATGACAATAGAATGCTCGCAGAGCGTGCATTCTATTGTTAGTGTATGGTGATTAGTTGTTGTTCTTTTCTACTTCCTGCATCTTCATTGCACGCACCTTGCTGGAAAGTCCGAACAGGTTGATGAAGCCTTCTGCATCGTGGTGGTCATACAGATCGCCGGTTGTGAAGGAAGCAAGGCTTTCATTGTAGAGAGAGTAAGGAGAAGTTGTGCCGGCTTTGATGATGTTGCCCTTGTAGAGCTTGAATTTTACTTCGCCGGTTACATATTCCTGAGTCTTTTCTACGAATGCCTGAACTGCCTCGCGCAGAGGAGTGAACCATTTGCCTTCGTATACAATCTGAGCCATCTTGTTGCCCATATCGATCTTTTCTGCATAGGTATCGCGGTCGAGGATCAGCTCTTCCAGCTGCTGATGTGCCTCCATCAGGATCGTTCCGCCGGGAGTCTCATAAACGCCGCGGGATTTCATGCCGACAACACGGTTCTCTACGATATCGACGATGCCGATGCCGTGCTTTGCGCCCAGCTTGTTCAGCGTGCGGATGATGTCGGAAACCTTCATCTCTACACCGTTTACGCTCTTCGGAACGCCTTTTTCAAAGGTCATGGTAACATATTCTGCCTCGTCGGGAGCTTCCTCGGGAGTGCAGCCTAAAACAAGCAGATGTCCGTAGTTGGGCTCGTTTGCGGGATCCTCCAGCTCCAGACCTTCATGGCTGATGTGCCAGATGTTACGGTCGCGGCTGTAGCTGGAATCTGCAGAGAAAGGAAGGTGGATACCGTGAGCCTGGCAGTATTCGATTTCGGATTCCCGGGAATCCATGGTCCACTTATCGTTTCTCCATGCAGCAATGATCTTTAAATCAGGAGCCAGGGCTTTGATGCCGAGCTCGAAACGGATCTGATCGTTGCCCTTGCCGGTAGCGCCGTGGCAGATTGCGGTAGCGCCCTCTTTGCGGGCAACCTCAACCAGCTTCTTTGCGATCAGCGGACGCGCCATAGAGGTGCCCAGCAGGTATTTGTTTTCGTAAACAGCATGTGCCTGTACGCAGGGAACGATGTATTCGTCGCACAGTTCGTCATTTACATCGAGGATATATAATTTGGAAGCACCGCAGGAGATTGCTCTTTCTTCCAGACCGTCCAGCTCTTCTTCCTGTCCGCAGTCGATGCAGACGCAGATAACTTCGTAGTCGAAATTTTCTTTCAGCCACGGAATGATGGCTGTGGTATCCAGACCGCCGGAATACGCTAAAATAACTTTTTCTTTCATGATAATTACTCCTCCATATGCTGTGTTTGATTTTTCTTTCAAGCTGTGTCAAGATAAGGATGGAAGCATCCGTTCCCGACTGACTGAAATTACTATACACCCGGATGCGAGGGAATGCAAGTGTAAATTTATGCAAATTATAAATATTTTATTCATGAAAATGAAATATATTCCAAAAATACTTGAATATTATGCATAAATGCAGTATGATTATGCAATGTTAAGGAGGAAAAGGAAATGATTCGGGTTGGAATTATCGGAGCGACCGGCTATGCCGGCGGGGAACTGGTCCGTCTTTTATACGGGCATAAAGATGTAGAAATCAAATGGTACGGATCCAGAAGCTATGTGGATCAGAAATATGCGTCTGTTTATCAGAATATGTTTCAGATTGTAGAGGATGTTTGTAAGGATGATAATTTAAAGCAGCTGGCAAAAGAGGTCGATGTGATCTTTACCGCGACGCCCCAGGGCTTCCTGGCAGGAGTTCTGGATGAGGAAATCCTTTCCAATACAAAGGTGATCGATCTGAGTGCGGATTTTCGGATCAAGGACGTTGCTACTTATGAAAAGTGGTATGGAATCGAACATAAATCTCCGCAGTTTATTCCGGAAGCGGTTTACGGTCTGTGTGAAAGAAACCGTGAGGTGATCAAACAGGCTCGTCTGGTAGCAAATCCGGGCTGTTATCCCACCTGCTCCATTACTTCGATCTTTCCGCTGGCAGCAGAGGGACTGATCGATATGGATACGCTGATTATTGATGCAAAGAGCGGTACCTCCGGGGCAGGGCGCAGTGCAAAGGTTGCAAACCTGTACTGTGAGGTGAATGAAAATATCAAGGCATACGGTGTTGCGAGCCATCGCCATACGCCGGAGATCGAGGAGCAGCTGTCCTATGCGGCAGGCTGTCCGGTTGTGCTGAACTTTACGCCGCATCTGGTTCCGATGAACCGTGGAATTCTGGTGACGGCTTATGCTTCCTTAAAAGAAGTGAAAAAGCCGGACGGAAGCCTTGGACTGCCGGATGCTGCAATGATTCGGGCAGCCTATGACAAATATTATCAGGATGAGAAGTTTGTGCGCGTGCTGCCGGAGGGTGTGTGCCCGGAAACGAAGTGGGTAGAGAGCAGCAATTTTGTAGATGTGAACGTTAAGGTCGATCCGCGGACGAAGCGTGTGATTATGATGGGTGCCATGGATAATCTGGTGAAGGGCGCGGCAGGACAGGCAGTGCAGAATATGAATCTGATGTTTGGACTGGAGGAGTCCGAGGGCCTGGATCTTGTGCCGATGTTCCCGTAAGGGAGTGGTGGATTCCCGGCAGACTTTGACTGCCCCGGCAGCCGACTGCATTGCGTCCCCGGGATTTGCGCGCTGAAACTTTTATGCAAAAGCGCGTCGGCTTCCTAAGGGCGCACCTCACGTCCGAAACTTGCAGGCATGGTGGTAGGTTTTTGGCTGCTTTGGCGGTTGTGCATGCCTGCTTCGGACAGTCGGACGTTCGGTGCCGGAAGCCTGTGCGTTTTTGCAAAAGTTTCGCTTGCAAATCAAGGGGACGCAATTGCAGTCGGCAGCCGGGGCTGGCAATCAGTCTGCGCGGTGAGGCCTGGTTGCCTGCGGCAACAGCGGCCCGGTAGTGAGGGCTGAGTTTGTTGGGGGCTGGTCGGCTGCGCCGACTTCGGCGGTGTGGGCTGGTCGCCGTAGGCGACTTTGCCCTGTTGGGGTAAAAAGGTCTTGATTTTCCGTGGAGTTGTTTGTAAAATTCAAGGTTAGAGAAATTTAGTGGCTTTGAGGATTGAGGTGTTTTGGATGGCTGTCGGGCAGGAGTTGGTGGTGCATCCTTTTTCGCCGGTGGTGGACGGGCATTCCAGAGTGTTGATTTTAGGAAGTCTGCCGTCGGTGAAGTCGAGGGAGAATCATTTTTATTACGGGCATCCGCAGAACCGGTTTTGGAAGGTTTTAGCGGGGGTGTGTCAGGCGGAGGTTCCGGTGTCGGTGGAGGAGAAAAAGGCTTTTTTGCTGGCAAATGGGATCGCTGTGTGGGATGTGATCGCTTCCTGTCGGATTGTAGGGTCTTCGGACAGCTCCATCCGGGACGTGGTGGCAAACGATGTGGCCGGGCTTTTGCAGGATTCCAGGATTGAGGCGGTGTTTTGCAACGGCGCAAAGTCATGGGAGTTATATCACAGGTATTGTGAGAAGGCATGTCAGCGGGAAGCGGGGAAGCTTCCCTCCACGTCGCCGGCGAATGCGGCATGGTCGCCTGAACGGCTGATAAAAAGCTGGGGCGAGGCGCTTTTGCCTTATGTTGGCCCTGGCAGGAAAGGATAAATAACAATGGTTACAGTGCGCAGCATGCAAATAGAGGATTATGATCAGGTATACGCCCTTTGGATGACGATTCACGGGTTTTCGATCCGGACAATCGACGATTCCAGAGAAGGGGTGGAGCGGTTTTTGAAGCGAAATCCCGGAATCAGCGTAGTCGCTGAGATGGACGGCAGAGTGGTCGGCGCGATTTTGTGTGGGCATGACGGGCGCAGGGGCTGTCTGTATCACGTCTGTGTGCATGAGGATTACCGGATGCACGGGATCGGCAGGGCGATGGTGGTGCACTGTATGAATGCGCTGCAGCAGGAGGGCATCAATAAGGTGTCCCTGATTGCGTTTACGAGAAATGATATCGGCAACGCCTTCTGGAAGCAGATCGGCTGGACGAAGCGCGAAGATTTAAACTATTACGATTTTGTTTTAAATCAGAAAAATATCGAAAATTTCAACGCATGAGCGGGCAAAAGATACTGCTCAATCTGACATAAAAAGAAAGGCAAGAGGAACATATGGAGATCATTACAGGCGGCGTAACCGCAGCAAAGGGATTTTTGGCAGCCGGCGTAGAGGCCGGGATCAAGTATCAGAACAGAAAAGATATGGCAATGGTGTATTCCAAAACGCCGTGTCGCGCAGCGGGCGTGTTTACGACGAATGTAGTAAAAGCGGCTCCTGTTTTATGGGATAAGGAAGTCGTAGAGAGCGAGTGGGAAGCTCAGGCCATCGTTGTAAACTCCGGCATCGCAAATGCATGTACCGGAAAGCTCGGCTATGAATATTGCAGGGAGACGGCAGGAGCGGCAGCAGATGCGCTGGAGATTTCTCCTCAGAGCGTCCTGATTTGTTCGACCGGCGTCATCGGTATGCAGCTTCCGATGGAAAAAATGACCGAAGGTGTGCGTATGCTGGCAAAGGCGATCAAGCCCGGAGAAGAGGCAGGAACCGATGCGGCAAAGGCGATTATGACAACGGATACCCGCAACAAGCAGGTTGCAGTAAAGGTGACGATTGGTGGAAAAGAAGTAACCATCGGCGGCATGTGCAAAGGCTCCGGCATGATTCATCCGAATATGTGCACAATGCTCGCATTTGTGACAACGGATGTGAATATCTCCAAAAAGCTTCTGCAGGAAGCACTGAGCGCTGACGTGCAGGATACCTTCAACATGGTTTCCGTAGACGGCGATACCTCGACGAACGATACGCTGCTTGTGCTGGCAAACGGTCAGGCGGGAAACCATGAAATCACGGAAAAGGGCGCGGACTACGATACGTTTGTGGAAGCGCTTCATTATGTCAATGAGACGCTGGCGAAGAAGATCGCTGGCGACGGCGAGGGCGCAACCGCGCTGTTCGAGGTAAAGGTCATTCATGCGGATAATAAGGAAGATGCAAAGACCCTGGCAAAATCGGTCATCACCTCCAGCCTGACAAAGGCAGCCTTGTTTGGACACGATGCGAACTGGGGACGGATTCTGTGTGCGCTGGGCTATTCCGGGGCAAAATTCGATCCCGAGGCGATAGAACTGTATCTGGAAAGCAGCGCCGGAAAGATCCTGATCTTCAAGGATGGTATGGCGGCAGATTACAGCGAGGAAGAAGCAACCCGGATCCTGTCCTGCTCCGAGGTGACTGCGCTTGTGGATATGAAGATGGGTGAGGCAAAAGCGACAGCCTGGGGCTGCGACTTAACCTACGATTATGTCAAGATTAACGCGGACTACCGCAGCTGACGCGAACCGGCGTTAGAACGATAAAACAGTCTCACAGCGCCGCAAAAGGAAACGTGCGCAGAAATGGGAGGAAAAAGTGGAAAAACCGGAAATGGAACAGATCATGAAAAAAGCGGAGGTGCTGATTGAAGCGCTCCCCTATATCCAGAAATTCAACCGGAAAATTATCGTGGTAAAATACGGCGGCAGCGCCATGAGCAATGAAGAGCTGCAGAAAAACGTCATCAAGGACGTGACGCTGTTAAAGCTGGTAGGTTTTAAGCCGATCATCGTACACGGCGGCGGCAAGGCCATCAGCAAATGGGTGGCAAAAGCCGGCAAGGAGCCTGTTTTTGTCAACGGATTGCGCGTGACGGACGCTGAAACGATGGAAATTGCGGAAATGGTGCTGGGGCGCGTCAACAAAAATCTGGTTGCCATGGTACAGGAGCTTGGCGTACCCGCAGCTGGCATCAGCGGCAAGGACGGCGGTCTTCTGCAGGTGGAAAAGAAATATTCCGATGGGAAGGATATCGGCTTTGTCGGCGATGTGACCAAAGTAAATCCCAAGATTTTATATGATCTGATCGACTGCGATTACCTTCCGATCGTAGCTCCGGTGGGCATGGATGAAAATTGCGAGACCTATAATATCAATGCAGACGACGCAGCGTGCGCGATCGCAAGGGCGGTCGGCGCGGACAAGCTCGTGTTCCTGACGGATGTGGAAGGTCTGTACAAAGACTTTTCTGATAAATCCTCTTTCATCTCCCGCATTACAGCAAGCGACGCGGAAGCGCTTGTCAGCAGCGGCGAGATCGGCGGCGGCATGCTGCCGAAGTTAAACAACTGTACGGCGGCGGTTAAAGGCGGCGTCAACCGGGTACATATCCTGGACGGCAGAATCCCCCACTGTCTGCTTTTGGAAATTTTTACAGATCATGGGATCGGAACGGCGATTGTCGGAGACGATGAGCAGGCTTAGAGCAGCGCAAAGCCGGAGGTTCTGATCGCGGCACCTTCGGCACAAAGTGCCTGCGGAATGGAGGAAACATGGGTGAATTGATGCAGCAGTATATCGACGAAGCCGAGCAGGATCTTCTGCATACCTATAATCGGTATCAGGTCGTTCTGGATCGCGGCGACGGCGTATCTTTATATGATATAGAAGGAAAACGGTATTTGGATTTTGTGGCCGGTATTGCGGTATTTGCCCTCGGCTATCATAATGCCGAGTACAATGATGCGCTGAAGGCGCAGATCGACAAGGTCATCCACACATCGAATTATTATTACAATGTTCCTGCGGTGGAAGCGGCAAGACATCTGAAAAAGGTTTCTCGGATGGACCGCGTGTTCTTCACCAACAGCGGTGCGGAAGCGATCGAGGGCGCGATCAAGGCGGCGCGGAAATATGCTTATTTAAAAGACGGCACAACGGATCATGAGATCATTGCCATGAACCATTCGTTCCACGGTCGGACGATGGGAGCACTGTCGGTAACCGGCAATCCGCATTATAGAGAGGCATTTGAGCCCGGAATCGGCAATATCCGGTTTGCCGATCTCAACGATTTTGACAGCGTGCTGGCATGTGTGAATGACAAGACGTGCGCAATTTTGCTGGAAACCGTGCAGGGAGAAGGCGGAATTTATCCGGTACAGGAGGACTTCCTGAAAAAAGTGCGCGCGCTGTGCGATGAAAAGGATATCCTGCTGATTCTGGATGAAATCCAGTGCGGCATGGGACGGACCGGCTATTGGTATGCGTGGCAGAAATACGGCGTAAAGCCGGATATCATGACGACGGCAAAAGCCCTTGGCTGCGGTGTTCCGGTGGGTGCATTTTTAATGACGGAAAAGGTCGGACAGCATTCGCTTACGGCAGGCGACCACGGTACAACCTACGGCGGCAACCCGCTGGCATGTGCAGCTGTGGCAAAGGTGCTGGAGCTGTTTGAAGAAAACAACATCCTGGAGCATGTGCGGGAGGTGTCGGCTTATCTGGAAGAAAAGCTGGACAGCCTGGCAGCAAAATATGATTTTATCACGGACAGAAGAGGCATGGGACTGATGCAGGGACTTGTCTTTGACCGTCCAGTTGCGCCGCTGATCAACGCAGCGCTGGAAAACGGTCTGATTCTGATCAATGCGGGAACTAATATTATCCGCTTTGTTCCGCCTCTTGTCATCACCGACGCAGACGTGGATGAAATGATCGAAATTCTGGATTCATGCCTGAAAACGTTTCAGGAGCAAAACGCGTAGCTGCCGGGAAACGGCAGCGCGGCAAAAAAGAAAGAAATGGAGAGGAACATGTCTTTTTACCCAAAACTGATCGGGGCGGTCTGCGGTGTTTGTGCTGCGGGGGCTTTGATTTATACGGGCGTCTCTGCCCTGGATAAGGCAGGCGTTTCTGCGGACGGTATTCTATCGTCCAAACCGACGCTGACGGTGTGGTATACCGAGGAAAAACTGGAGGATTATCTTTCCGCGATGGCGCTTGAATATCAGGATGCGACCGGCGTGCGTGTTGTTCCGGTTTTGAAAAGCGGTCTGGAATATCTCGAGGCAGTAAACGACGCTTCCATCGCAGAGGAATCGATGCCGGATGTTTACCTGATCAGCAATGACGGACTGGAAAAAGCGTACCTTGCCGGGCTGGCGGTAAATGTGAAGGATCAGAATGCTGTCCTGAATACCGAAAATTTTCCGCAGACTGCACTGGACGCTGTGACCTATCAGGGACATGCGGTTGCTTATCCGCTGTATTTTGAAACCAGCGCGCTTGTATACAACCAGACGTATCTGGAGCAGGCGGCGGCAGAGCTGGAAACGGACGAGGTGTCCCTGATTCCGAAAACGATTGATGATATCCGGAATTTTGCGGATGAGTACAACGCGCCGGAAACGGTAGAATCGGTTTTCCGATGGGATGTATCTGATTTTTTCTATAATTATTTCTTTGCAGGAAATTATATCACCGTTGGCGGAAGCTGCGGGGATGATTCGTCCCAGATCAACATCTATAATCAGGATGCGGTTTACGGACTTGCGGCGTATCAGAAGCTGAGCCAGTTTTTCTCGATCGATGCGGCGACCTCGAGCTACGACCAGGTTGTGCAGGATTTTCTGGATGGAAAGCTGGTTTATACGATCGCGACCACCGATATTCTGGATCGGGTTGCGCAGGCGAAGGCGGACGGAAGCTTTGCGTGGGAATACGGCGCAGCGTCCCTGCCGGATATCAGTGAAACGGTTTGCTCCCGCGGTATTTCCGTGACTGGAAGCATTGTTATAAACGGCTACGGCAAGCATCAGG
>OGZO01000069.1_pt1 | contig 54455 bp, 51 predicted proteins | sample 1576721 | NCBI WGS metagenome assembly OGZO01 (sample SAMEA3541516, study PRJEB24748) | human gut metagenome | biome: human gut; feature: human-associated habitat; material: faeces | place: China | collected 2012 | reverse complement strand
TTCAAATTGAGGCTATTGAGGAAGCAATGCCTCCGGCAGATATGATGGGTATGCCAGGAATGTGTAATGAAATGCGTAGACCTATGATGTTGTTGGTTAGGGTTAAAAAGGTTTAATAAACAACTTCAAGTTTGCTTGAGGAACGTATATAAATCATACGTTCTTTTTAATCGCAAGAAAAAAGCAAGAAATAAACTGCTTATATAATGATAGAATAGAAGTGAGAAGGAGGAAGAAACTATGCCTAAAACGTCAATCAATAGTCGTATTAAGAAATATGCTTATTGCGATATAGAACAGATATATAAAGAAATAGATGCATCACCAGATGGTCTTTTTTATGATCAGATAAAAGTAAAGAGAAACCAATATGGGAGTAATATTTTCACAAAGAATGATGATACATTTCTTTATTGTATCTATCGTGCTTTTATTAACCCTTTTAATATAATTTTATTTATTTTAGGTGTGATTTCTTTAATTACTGATGTCATACGAGTCAGTCACTTTACAAAAAACGCAACAACTGCAATTATTATATTTTTAATGATTCTTATTAGTGGCACTATTCGCTTGATTCAGGAATTTAGAGCTAAAAATGCATCTAAGCAGCTAGAACGACTCATTCATGAAACGATCACAGTGAAAAGAAATGGAATCATTAAGGAGATTTCGGCTGATGAATTAGTTGTAGGAGATATTGTCTTGTTATCTGCAGGAGACCGTGTTCCTGCAGATATTCGTTTAAGTCATGTCAATGATTTATTTGTATCCCAGGCAGCCATTACAGGTGAAAGTGCGATATTAGAAAAAAAGAGTCATGCAAATCAAATGGGAGATATAGAAACATTCTCACAGCTTGATAATATTGTCTTTATGGCAACCACTGTGATAAGTGGTCAAGGAGAAGGAATCGTACTTGCAGTAGGAGAAGAAACTCTTTATGGTAGTTTTATTCAAAATGAGAGTGAACAGAAGCAGTCATTTGAAAAAGGTGCTCATTCTATTGCCTGGGTGATGCTTCGCTTTATTGCGGTTCTTATTCCTTTAGTATTCATCATACTTCGTATTACTGGAGGAGAATGGCTTGAATCTCTTGCCTTCGCTTTATCAGTGGCAGTAGGCCTTATGCCTGAAATGCTGCCAATGGTTATTACAGCATGTCTTGCAAGAGGCAGTCTTGCAATGAGCCGTAAACAGACGATTATTAAAGATATCAATGCGATGCAGGGGTTTGGAAGTATGGATGTTTTATGTATGGATAAGACAGGCACACTGACTAATGAAACAATTCTTTTAGAATATTATATGGATGTATTAGGGAACGAGAGTACAAAGGTATTGGACCTGTCTTATTTGAATAGTATGTATCATTCTGGTGTAGGTAATCCTATTGATTATGCAATCATGGCTTGTTCTACTATGCCAGGACGTCAAATATATTATGAGAATCTTATTAAAGAGTATAGAAAAAAAGATGAAATCCCTTTTGATTATAGTCGTAAATTTGTAAGTACCCTTGTGTGTGATTCACAAGGTGAAGGACAACTTATTGTGAAGGGGGATATTACACAGGTTGTCTTAAGATGCACTTCTATTGAATACCATGATGAAGTACTTCCAATTGATAAAGAAGTGAAACAGAGTGTTTCTAGTGTTGTAGATGAAATGTTGGAGGAAGGGATGAAGGTCATTGCAGTGGCAAGAAAACCACTTGGCAATAAGACTCAGATTTCTCTTGATGATGAACAGAATATGATTTTAATGGGTTATCTGGCATTCTTTGATGCTCCTAAAAAGACAGCTAAGGATTCTATTAGTTCCCTTAAAAGATTAAAGGTCACACCTAAGGTGCTTACAGGAGATCAAGAAGATGTGGCTGTTTCTATATGTCGTAGAGTAGGCATAGATGCCACTCGGGTCATAACAGGCCCAGTCATGGAAACAATGACAGATGATGAATTAAGAAAAAGTGTAGAAGAAGTTAATGTCTTTGCTTCTTTAACACCAGGACAGAAGGTACGTCTAGTGTCACTACTTAGTCAAAATGGACATACAGTAGGATTTTTGGGTGATGGAATCAATGATATTCCTGCACTATGTGAAGCCAATGTAGGTATTTCTGTAGATACAGCCGTTGATGCGGCAAAAGATGCAGCAGATGTTGTCCTTCTACAAAAAGATTTAAATGTCCTAGAACAGGGAATATTAGAAGGACGTAAAACATTCACCAATATGTTGAAATATATCAAGATCACTGCAAGTTCTAACTTTGGAAACATCTTATCCATTGTCGTTGCAAGTGCCTTTCTGCCATTTCTTCCAATGACATCCTTACAGCTATTACTATTAAATCTCTTATATGATGTGCTATGTATTATCCTTCCATGGGATAATGTAGACATAGAAGAAACACTCTCTCCAAGAGACTGGTCTGGTAAAACATTGGGTTGTTTTATGTTGACATTTGGACCAATCAGTTCTCTTTTTGATATCATTACATTTATTTTCTTATATTATGTACTATGCCCATTTATATGTGGTGGTATTTTTACTCAGTTGAATGATAGTATATTGTGTATGCATTATATTGCATTATTTCAAACAGGCTGGTTCTTAGAATCTATGTGGACACAGGTTTTAATTCTTCACTTCCTGCGTACACGTAAAATACCATTTATCCAAAGTAAACCATCCATACCTGTTATCATTACCACAATTACAGGCATTATGGCCTTTACAGCAGTCACATTTACTCAGGCTGCTCCATTCTTTGGACTTACACAATTGCCTTATTGGTACTTTCTATATCTCTTGATTATAGTTATTCTATATATGCTTCTGACTACTATTGTGAAAGTATTCTATCAAAAGAAATATCGTGAATTAATTTAGGAGGAACCCACTGTGAAAAAGAATATTGGATTAATTAAGATGGATTCCATCCTTGAAAAATGGCTATTAGAAAAACTAATTAAAGACTCTCCGCAAACAGAATCTGGACAAGAATTATTATCAGGTATTCATGAAATGATTACAGGAGAAGTTACATCACTCTTATTAAGTAAAACAGGAGAAACAGAAGTAAAATTAGATGTACTGACTGCAGGTGAATTAGAGGTTCATCCCAAAAGCAGAAGAGTTGTGATGCAAGGTAAGGATATTAGTTTAACACCTAAAGAATTTGATATCCTGTATTTCCTTATTCAAAATAAAGGGGAAGTCTTTACTAAAGAACAGATTTATAAAGCTGTCTGGTCAGATAACTATTTATTAGATGATAGTAATATTATGGCTTTTATTAGAAAACTCAGAAAGAAGATTGAACCGAATCCAGATGAACCAAAATATATATTAACTATCTGGGGTATTGGATATAAATTCAACGATAGTTTAAAATGAGATATGTTTATTTAAGCAAGATGATTTTTAGCTGATCTAAAATAAGTCATTGTAAGTATAAACATGAAAAGAATGGATAGAAGCATTGTATCCTCTTATACTTATAGTGAGGAGAAAAAAAGAAGAGAATTCTCACTATTCTATTATGTTGTTTGATGGATTTTGGAATATCAGGATGTGGTCAGTCTAAGATAGAAGATGCAAAGAAAGATTTGCAGGAAAGCTATGAAAAATATGGCTCTGTAAAAAAAGAAACGGTAGATGTACTGGTTGCAAAGTTTAATGCTGAAGTAGGAAATCATAGTTCACAAAATGTAGCTTCAACTGATTATTTGACAAAAGAGAATAATCAGTACTGGTATGGACTTCTTGAAGGTGTTTCTTTAGTTGTTGTACCTGAGAAGTATACTGGAGATCAAGCAACTGATATTGTAGACTATATGCTTATTTTCATGGATAAGACTACTAAGTATAATGATGAAGCACTTACATATGCGAAAAAACTTATTAAAGTAAATTATAATAAAGCAACGGATACTGAGATTGATACATTACTAGAAGAAGCAAAAGATAAATCAAGTAGTGGTAAAACAGCATATAATGGAAAAGGTATTTCAGTTGGTTATCTAGATAAGGATGACTATTATCAATACCGGGTATTAAGATTCTATAAGTGATGATTGCTAGGAGTATTCATTTAACCATAATGGTGGGTGATACTCCTATTTTTGTATTGAAATAAATGTTGTAGTATAGTTGTAAAAGTAATTGTAGATAAGAAATGGTATAATACATATAGAAAAGTTCTATTACTATATCTATATTAAAAAAACAAGAATATACATTGGGGAAGAAATCTATTGATTGAAATATAGAGATGGTAAATACAGAAATGTTTGTTCACAAAACATTTTCTAAAAAACAACATGAATATAGAGGAATCTGCCGTTTGATTTGGTGCAGGTGGATATTATTGATTCGGTATTCGGTTATGGAAAAGGAAAATATAAAAATGAACAGTTCATCTGAAGTGTAGTTGGTTGGAAATTCGACAGATGTGAGGTGAATCAATTTGAAAAACGAATTAATTTTGTTCGAAACAGCAGATAAGGAGATAAAACTTAATGTTCCTGTTAATAATGATACTGTCTGGTTGAATAGAAATCAGTTGGCCGAATTATTTGAAAGAGATGTTAAGACTATAGGTAAACATATTAAGAATGCATTGAAAGAAGAGTTGGATGATTCAGTTATCGCAAAATTTGCGACAACTGCTTCAGATGGTAAAACTTATCGGGTAGAGCATTATAATTTGAATATGATTTTCTCTATTGGATATAGAGTGAAATCAAATCGAGGGGTGGAGTTTCGTAAATGGGCAAACCAAGTTCTTAAACAATATATTATTCAGGGATATGCAGTTAACGAAAAGAGATTAGAAGCATTGCAGCGTACAGTAAGTATACAAACAAAAATGTGGCATCAACCTTGGAACTAGAAGAAGCAGATGTATTGAAAGCAGTACATTTGTATACAGAGGCTCTAATGCTGTTAGATTAATATGATCATCAATCATTGCATAAGCCAGAGGGAAATAAACCAATTTATAGAATGACATATGAAGAATGTCGCAGCATGGTAGATGCTATGGAAGATACATTTCGTTCTGATGTTTTTGGCGTTGAAAAAGAAGAAGGAAAAGTTGAAGGGATATTATGGTCAATCTGATAATGAATTTACTAACAATATAATGCGAATGTAAGGAGGTATATCTTATGTATGTATTGTTTTTATGTAACTTGTTGATTCCTGTTGTTGTGATTGTAACAGGAAGAATTATGTGGAAATATTATCCCAAAAATATAAATGGTTTGGTAGGATACAGAACAACGCTTTCAATGAAAAATATGGATACATGGAGATTTGCTAATGAGCACTGTGGAAGACTTTGGTATAAGATGGGGTTATTCATGTTTGCTTTTTCAGTTCTTGTTTCTGTATTACTATTACGTACTAATGACAATACATATAGTATGATTTCTCTTATCTTTGTCCTATTGCAATGTATTATTCTAATTGTATCTATTATTCCAACAGAACTTGCTTTAAAAAAGATGTTTTATGAAGATGGAACAAGAAAGTAAATCAAAATGAGAGGTGATAAAAATTGGAATTAAACATCAATTCGCCTGCTTATTTTTACTTAGCAATATGGCGTGAATGAAGGTGTATACTACTATTGTAAAAAATGTCATGAATACTTCAAATATAAGGAATATAGCGAGATTTTGAAAGTAATTGGTATATGTCCTCAATGTGCTCCAAAGGATTTATATCAAAAGGGAATGTGGAAAGAAAAGGTTAGATTTATTGGAAATGGAAGTTGTGCCAGCGTTGATATTAGAATAGACTTTGACCAATATTATAATGCGACAGATGAGGAAAAACTTATTATTATTAGAAATACTGTTATAAGAGCAGTAAAAAAAGTCAAAACAAAAGGCAAGTTTGATTATGAAAGGTTTTACCAAGATTTACAGAATGTCACAGAAAACTAATTATTGATATAGCTTCAAGTTTACAAGTTAAAGGAGGATAAATCATGTATAAATATGCATATGAAACCATAAAATGTAACTTTGAAGGCTGGGGACCAGGTGCAGGTAATGTATATTGCATTGATGACTATCGTTCTATTATTGAGAAAAGAGCTTTACAAGGATGGCGATATGTCGGATATATTCCTGTGAAGCAGCGTGGATCTGGACATGTGCAGGAAATGGATCTGATTTTTGAAAAGGAAGAATAAAAAAACTGATTTTGTATACATTTGAATATGAGTTGAGAAGATACGTATTACTTCTAATATGAGACAATTATTTTTCTGTCTATCCCTACAAACTTCTTGCGAAAACGCAAGAAAAACGCAAGGTTTTAATCATGTGATTAACCTTGCGTTTTTTATATTCTATAAGTGTCGAAGGGAGGTTATGACGATGATGTATAGTGATTATATTGTAAGAATTGGTCTTTCAGTTCTTCTTGGGTTTCTTATTGGACTAGAAAGACAACTCACAGGACATCTTGCGGGGATACGTATTAATGTTTTGATCTGCATGGGAATATGTTTCTTTACACTCTTTCCACTTATCTATGGCTCAGATGAAGTGTTCCGTGTAGGAAGCAGTATTATTTCAGGGGTCGGATTCTTATGTAGTGGTGTTATTTTTAAAGAAAGTGGCATGGTCAAAGGAATGAATACAGCCGCCACACTTTGGTGCAGTGCTGCAATTGGATTACTAGCAAGTATAAATCAATATGCCTATGCCATTATTGCGACAGTTATTCTTATTTTATCTAACTTATTACTGCGTCCTCTTGCAAGAAGACTAGGTCCAATTACATCAGGAGATGAATTAGAGAAACAATATCGTATTACTGTTGTATGCTTGGAAGATCTAGAACAGGAGATTCGTCTCTTACTCATCAGTAGTAATCCTTCCAAGACACTGTATCTCAATCATCTAGAAAGTGGTGATGTCATTGGTGATAAGGTAGAAATCATTGCCCAGTATTGTTCATCAGGACATTCTAAAAATAATATTCTAGAAGGCATTGTAGGACAGATATTAGAAATTCCAGAGGTCATTAGTGCAGGTTGGGAGACATTATAGGAAAGGAGAATAGTATGAATCAGTACATTTTATTTGGGACATTGTTTCTATGCACAGGGTTGTTGTTTGCCTGTGGGAAAGGACATAGTTATATGCCTTCGTGGAAGACTAAGACACATGAGGAACAAGAAAATATTGATATCAAACCGTTATGTCGTAATGTCGGAGAAGTCATTGCTTTGAATGGCTTAATTTTCTTATTAAAAGGATTATGGCCTGGTTTCTCCAATAACTATTTTGTTGTAGCTATATTTGCATGGATGATTGTGGCAGGAATTGATGTCTTTTATATCGAAAGAAGTCAACATTACAATAAATGAAGGAGGGATACAAGATGAAGAAGGAAAATCGTATCGCTGTTCATCAGGCAGTATTGCGTGATGAACTCAATCAGCGCATTCAATATGCAGCTGTGACACCTATCAAGGAACTCTTAAAAAATCTTCATACAACACTTCGTGGGTTAGACGAAGAAGGTGTATCTATTAATACTATGAAATATGGATCTAATAAAGTAACCCATGAAAAGAAAAAATCATTTATTAAAAGACTCGCTGAAGCCTTTATCAATCCATTTACAATTGTTTTATTTGTGCTTGCAGTTGTGTCTACTCTGACAGATATTGTCTTTCCTTATTTTAGTATGTTAGGTAGCACACGAGAAGATTTCAATCCATTGACTGTGATTATTATTCTTACAATGGTCTTTATATCTGGAACACTTCGTTATGTACAGGAATCACGAAGTGGGAATGCGGCTGAAAAGCTACTCGCAATGATTACTACAACTTGCACTGTTACTCGAATGAATCAGGAAAAAGTTGAAATTCCTATGGATGAGCTTGTAGTAGGTGATATCGTTCATTTATCTGCAGGAGATATGATTCCTGCGGATGTACGTATTATTGATGCGAAAGATTTATTTGTCAGTCAAGCGAGCTTGACAGGTGAAAGTGAACCTATTGAAAAGACACGTTTTACCAATGCGAAAAATGAAACAGTCACAGATTATGCAGATATTGCCTTCATGGGAAGTAATGTCATCTCAGGAAGTGCTATAGGTGTTGTTGTTTGTACAGGGGATCATACATTATTTGGATCTATGGCTTCTGCGATTGCGGGAGAAGCAGTAGAAACAAGCTTTACTAAAGGTGTGAATGCTGTTTCATGGGTACTTATTAAGTTTATGTTTGTTATGGTACCTCTTGTATTTTTTATTAACGGAATGACTAAAGGAGACTGGCTTGAAGCGTTCCTCTTTGGCATTTCTATTGCAGTAGGTTTGACACCTGAAATGCTTCCAATGATTGTGACGACTTGTCTTGCCAAGGGGGCTGTTTCTATGAGTAAGAAACAGACAATTGTCAAGAACCTCAACTCTATTCAGAATTTTGGCGCAATTGATATTTTATGTACTGATAAGACTGGTACCTTAACTCAGGATAAGGTTATTCTAGAATATCATCTTAATGTAAATGGTGAAGATGATACACGTGTTTTACGTCATGCTTATTTAAATAGCTATTTCCAGACAGGATATAAGAATCTCATGGATATAGCCATTATTCATAAGACAGAGGAAGAAGAAACACAGAATAAAGAACTATTAGATTTATCTGAAAACTATATCAAGGTCGATGAAATACCTTTTGACTTTAATCGTCGTCGTTTAACAACTGTTGTGCAGAATAAGTTTGGTAAAACACAGATGGTCACAAAAGGGGCAGTAGAAGAAATGTTATCAATCTGCAACTATGCAGAATGTGATGGTGAAGTAAAACCATTGACTCTAACACTACGCCATCAGATTCTAGAAACAGTCAATGATTTGAATGATAAAGGGTTCCGTGTTCTTGCAATCGCCCAGAAGAGTAATCCTTCACCTGTTGACTCTTTTGGTGTCAAAGATGAATGTGATATGGTGCTTATGGGGTATCTTGCATTTCTAGATCCACCAAAAGAATCTACTGCAGACGCCATTGAAGCATTAAAGAATCATGGTGTAACAACTAAAATACTTACAGGGGATAATGACAAAGTCACACGCACTATCTGTAAGCAGGTCGGTCTAGAAGTGAGAAATATGTTACTAGGCAGTGATATAGAACAGATGTCAGACAAAGAACTTGCAAAAGCAGCAGAAATTACAAATGTTTTCGCAAAACTCACACCTGATCAAAAATCACGTGTTGTCTCAGTACTTAGAGACAACGGACATACAGTAGGATTCATGGGGGATGGTATCAATGATGCGGCGGCTATGAAAGTGGCAGATATTGGTATTTCTGTTGATACGGCAGTTGATGTTGCTAAAGAATCTGCAGATATCATTCTATTAGAAAAAGATCTCATGGTCTTAGAAGAAGGTATTATAGAAGGACGTAAAACATATGCTAATATGATTAAATATATCAAGATGACTGCATCATCTAACTTCGGTAATATGTTCTCAGTTTTAGCAGCTTCTGCATTACTTCCTTTCCTACCTATGATGAGTGTCCATCTTATCTTATTGAATCTTATTTATGATCTCTCTTGTACAGCAATTCCTTGGGACAATGTCGATGAAGAATTCATTTCTAAACCACGTATCTGGGATGCAACTAGCGTAGGAAACTTTATGATCTGGATTGGGCCAACAAGTTCTATCTTTGACTTTACAACTTATATCTTCATGTATTTTGTCTTCTGTCCACTCTTTGTATCTCATGGTGTTCTTTATACTGATCTGGCTGCACATTATAGCGGTGCACAGCTCGCAATGATGCAGATGCAGTATATTGGTATGTTCCAGGCTGGATGGTTTGTAGAGTCTATGTGGAGTCAGACACTTGTCATTCATATGATTCGTACACCTAAATTACCATTTATCCAGAGCCGTGCTTCATTACCAGTGACACTTCTTACTATGACGGGAATTGCAGTATTAACGATTATTCCATTCACACCACTAGGTGCTGCTTTAGGTTTTATCCCTTTACCTATGAGTTACTTTGCTTATCTGATTCCATGTATTCTCTTATATATGTTGCTTGCGACAAGCTTGAAAAAGGCATATGTACATCATTATGGTGAATTATTATAAGGAGGCTTATTATGACTTGGAAAGAACTATGGGTGACACTATTTCATACAACAGACTTTTTAGGACTAAACATTGGTTTTTGGTTCTCCATGCTTATTGTATTAATTATCGCATTGATTATGAATGTTGTATTCTGGAGCATGCCACCTCAAAAGAATAAAAATTGAGTTTTAAAAAATAGAGATAAAGATAATTGTGATGAATCACTTGATGTAAGAGGTTACATGAACTATACTCTTACATGAGATGGATTGTTACTTTAAGTAGGCAAGACCAGACACATTTAAGCATGCGCTGCATCATGTCTTTTTGTGTATGGTCTTTTTTTATTGGAGGACAACCAATCAGAAAGGAAAGTGAAAATCGTGGGAAGATTAAAGAAAGTCGTAGCTGCATTATTTAGTGCGAGTATGATTATTTCTAGCTGGAGTATGACTCTTGTCCATGCAGATACAATCACAAACATTGCATTAAATAAGAAAGTTACAACAAGTTATGCATGTTCTGGATTTGGTGCTGAAAAAGCAGTGGATGGTGATAAGTCATCACGCTGGGCAACTGAATTTGGTGAACATGCTGCGACTAACCATTGGATTGATGTGGATTTAGGTGCACAGTCTACGATTTCATCTTTTAATATCCATTTTGAGAATCCTAAGGATGGTAATGCTCTGCAAAGAGTACGTAAATTCAAGATTGAAGGATCACTCAATGGTTCATCTTATGCATTGATTCATAATTCAGCAGATAAACCAGAAGGATTTGGCGTAGATGAAGTAGTAACACTTGATACACCTGTACAGTATCGTTATGTAAGATTAACTGTAGAAAAATTACGTGATGGTGCTTATCCAAGTATTTCAGTGGCAGAATTTGAAGTCATGGGTACTCAGGAAAAGACTGAGACACCTACGAATGTCAATTTAGCGTTAAACAAGAATGTTGTAGTAAGTGCAGAGTATCCTACACTCCCTAAGAAAAACCTCACAGATGGTAATGAAAGTACAAGATGGTCTACAGAAGGCGCTCCAGTACAGTGGTTCTATGTAGATCTAGGTAAGTCTGAGTCTTTCAATCAGTTAAAGATGGTTTGGGAAAGTAATGATGTGTATGCAGGTTCTTATAATATCTATGCTTCAGATGATCATACAAATTGGGGTGAAGCTATTGTAAAGAGAACAGGTAACAAGAAACGTACTTCTGTAGAATACTTATCTAGTGCTAAAAAAGCACGTTATGTAAAGGTTGAAGTGACAAAGATGGAAGGGTACGACAGTGTATCATGCTGTGAATTTGAAGTATTGAATTCATCAGATAAAGCACCTCAAAACCCTACGGAAAACGTAGCATTCAATAAGCCTGCAGTGGCTTCTTCAGTTGAAGGTGGTACTTCATTTACAGCAGGTAAAGCGTTTGATGGTAATACTAAGGGAACATCACGCTGGGCGTCTGGTGTAAAGAATGCACCTCATTGGATTTATGTGGATCTTGAAGATGTATTAGATGTCAAGACTGTACGCTTAACTTGGGAAACAAGAAAAGCGACAAAGTATAGAATCCAGTATGCAACTGAATTAGACAAGTGGACAGATGCAAAGGTATTTAACAGTCGTCCTGCTAATAAGACTCAGAAGATTGTCTTAGATAAAGCGGCGAAGGCACGTTATGTACGCTTGTATATTGATGCAATGGATCCATTAGATCCAGATACAGGCATTAGCTGGAATAATATTTCTGTTTATGAAATGGAAGTATATGGCGGAGAACCAACAGTTGATGTGAATGAAATGATGGATTCTATTACAGTAGCAGAAGTGAAGAAGGGTGATAAGAAGGTTAATGTAACTCTTCCAGAATCTGAAGATTATACAATCACATTCAATGGTGCTGATTATGAACAGCTTGTTGGTGATGATTTGACTATCTATCAGCCTTTAGTTGATACAACTGCTACTTTATCTTTCAAAGCAACAAATAAGAAAGACAAGAATGATTATTTATTTAAAGAAATTGCAGTGAATATTCCTGGTAAATATAACGTCGAACAGGGAGATAATGCAGCCCCTATCGTATTACCAGAATTAAGAGAATGGAAAGGTCATACAGGTACATTCAACTTTAATAAGAATGGTCGTATTGTGGTGTGCAATTCTAAATTGAATGAAATGGCAAAAACATTCCAGAGTGATTTAAAGGAAATCACAGGATCTAAGTTAGATATCGTTACAAGTGGTGAAACAAAAGCAGGAGATATCGTTCTTGATCTTGTAGATAAGAAAGAAAACTTAGGCTTAGATAAGGAAGGTTATATTTTAGAAATTGGTGATACTGTATCAGTAAAAGCTGAACAAGAAACGGGTGCTTTCTGGTCTACACGTACTATTTTACAGATTTTAAAGCTTAATAAGTTCACTATGCCTAAGGGTATGACAAGAGATTATCCACTTTATTCTGTCAGAGGTTTTATTCTTGATGTAGGACGTAAGACATTTACTATGGATAATCTAACAATGTTGATGAAGGAAATGTCTTGGTATAAGTTGAATGACTTCCAGGTACATTTAAATGATAATGTCATTCCTCTAGAGAACTACTCTAATGCAGGTAAGGACCCTATGACAGCTTATTCTGGATTCCGTCTTGAATCTGATATCAAGAAGGGGGGTAAGAACCAGGCTGATTTAACAAGTACTGATGTATTCTATACTAAGAAGGCATTTAGAAACTTCATTAAACAGTCAAGAATGTATGGGGTAAATATTGTTCCTGAAATTGATACACCAGCGCATTCTCTTGCTCTTACTAAGGTGCGTCCAGACTTACGTGCTGGTACTTATGGTCGTGACAATGATCATTTGAACTTAGTAACTAAGTATGATGAATCAGTGGCTTTTGTACAGGAAATCTTTGGTGAATATATGAATGGTTCTGATCCAGTCTTTGATTCTAAGACAACTGTACATATTGGTGCGGATGAATATACAAAGGATCCAAATGCATATCGTCGCTTCTGTAACGATATGATTGGTTATGTAGAAAACTCAGGACGTAAAGCACGTCTATGGGGAAGTTTATCAAGTCTTAAGGGTAATGTAACTGTAAAGGCTCAGAATGTAGAAATGAACTTATGGAACTATGGCTGGGCTAATATGGATAAGATGTACGAAGAAGGCTTTGACCTTATTAACTGTAATGATGGTAACTATTACATCGTACCAAACGCAGGGTACTACTATGACTATTTGAATAATTCAACAGTATATAACTTACCAATCAATGAAGTGGGTGGTAAGCATATTCCTGCTGGTGATAAACAGATGCTTGGTGGTTCTTTCGCAGTATGGAATGATATGACAGATTACCTCAATAATGGTATTACTGAATATGATGTTTATGATCGTATTCAGGCATCTGCTGCATTATTTGGTGCTAAGCTTTGGGGTAAAGGATCATTAACTCAGAGTCAGGCAGAAAATGCAGCGGGCTTATTAGGAGATGCACCTGGTACTAACTTTGCTTATAATGTAGAAGACAAAGATGGTGTATTTGAAGTCATCGACAATAACACTTCATATAAGGGTGTGAATGCAGATGTAGAAGATGTTGATTATAAGAAGGCTATTCATTTATTGGGTGATTCTTCATATGTAGAAACTAAACTTCATACAACTGTAGGATTAAACAATAGCTTAAGATTCAAGGTAAAACGTACTTCATCTTCAATTGATAAAGACCAGATCCTATTTGAATCAAGCTATGGTTCTATCAAAGGTGTTCAAAAGGGCACAGGTAAAGTAGCTATCTCAAGAGAAAACTTTGATATTACTTTTGATTATTCACTTCCAGTAGGACAGTGGGTTGAAATTGAAATCAAGAACCCAGATAACGGACGTAATCGCAAGTATGCTGAATTATATGTTAATGGCAAGCTTGTAGACCGTAAGGGTGATGATGAAAAGGTTGAAGGTAACAAACTTATTGCAACTACAATGATTCCATTTGAAAGAGTGGGAAGTAAAACACATGCTTTTGTGGGCTATATTGATGATATTGTGCTTGCAAAGAATAAGGACTATGCTTCAACGAGTGAATTAGATAACACATTATTGATCTTACATGCATTAGAAGCAGATAAGAAAGTAGATGCTTCTAAGAAGGATGCAATGAGATCATTAATCAAAGAAGGAGAGGCCCTTACTTGTCAGGCTGATCCAGATGCTGTGCGTATTGCGAATGTTGTAAAACGTATGAAAGATTTGATTGCGACAGTGACTTATAAGAAGGCTGATTACAGCGCAATTGAAGCTATTCTTGCAAAAATTCCTAACACTGATTTGACTAAGATCTATACAAAGGATTCTTTGGATGCTTTAGAAACAGCTAAGAACAATATTGTATATGATTTACCAAGAGGTATGCAGTCTCAGGTTGATGCGTATGCAAAAGATTTACAGAGTGCATTAGATCGACTTGTATTATTGGATGTGGCTGATTTATATTACTATCAGGGTACGATGACAGGTACTGCTTCTTCACAGGAAACTGCAAATGAAAAAACACCTGCTTCTAATGCTTTAGATGGTAACCCAGGTACATTCTGGCATACATTATGGAATGGTGCTTCCTTACCACACTGGTATATGATTACTATGGGTACAACTGAAAAGGTAGATGGACTTTATTATTTACCACGTAGCAATGCTGGTAACGGTACAGTGACTCAGTATAGTATCGAAGTAAGTACTGATGGGCAGACTTTCAAGAAAGTCAAAGAAGGTACACTTCCATTAAATGCAGAAGGTAAGTTAATCAGCTTTGATGCAGTTGATGCAAAGTATGTAAGATTTAATATCTTAGCAGCTAAGGGTGGATTTGGCAGCGCAGCTGAATTCAAGATTCATTATGTGCCAGCATCTACTGGAGCAGAAGAACTTAAAGCACTTGTTAAACATGCAGAAGGATTGGATCGTACACTTTATACTAAGGAATCATTAGAAAAGTTAGATACTGCATTAGAAAAGGCAAAAGCTGTATTAAAGAAGGAAGATGCTTCAGCAAATGAAATCAATGAAGCAAAGACGAATCTTTATAATGCGTTATTAAAGGATTTAATTGCGAAGACTCCTGTGATCAAAGAAGATGCTGATACTAAGGATTTAGAGGATTTAGTAGGTTCTATTGATAAGAATCAGAAGGATTATACAGAAGAAAGTTGGAATAAACTTCAGGATGCTTTAAAGAAGGCTCAGGATGTTTTAAATAAGGAAGAACCTGAGCAATCTGAAGTAGATGCAGCTTATAAGAATCTTAAAGATGCAATTGATGGATTAGAAAAGGTCAAAGATCCAGTTATTACACCAGACAAGCCATCTAAGCCAGATGAAAACAAACCTGGTGAAACAAAACCTAGCGAATCTAAACCAAGTGAAACTAAGCCAAATAAGAAACCGCAGACGAGTGATTTGACACCACTTGCAAGTGTATTTAGTTCTATCTTTGTATCACTGAGTGGTATTTATCTTGCAATGAGAAAGAAAGAGTGTTAAGCGTTAGAAAGGGCTTCAAATGAAGTCCTTTTCTTGATAAAAAATACATATAAAAAACACATAGAGTCCATAACAATTACATATCTAAATACTATACTAGTAAACATTGAGGTGATAGAAATGGATTGTTTATTTGTGTTTTTAGAAAGTTTTTTTAATACAGTAGATGAAGATGAATAACAGTGAGTTGTTAGTCTTTTGGTGGTGAATATATGTTTGGCGAAAGTATTTTATGGTGGTTAAAGAATAATCGTTCAGCTGTTCATTCTATAAGAGCTAATGTACTTACAAAAGAAATGAATGGTCATAAGTACTATATTTGTTTTGGGTTAGAAGATGGACAGATGAAGAGATTTCCTGTAGATTATTATGCTTATATATCTCTAAAAGAAGGAGAAGAAGGTATATTAATGTATCAAGGAAATAGATTTATAGAATACGACAGAGGTGGAGAATAATATTTTCTTCACCTCTTTTTTTGCTTATGAAATTAACTTAAGCGATAGTCTATTCGTGTAAGATAATTAAATGAATAGGAGATGAATGAAGAGAAGAAGGGCTAAAGTAGATTGAAGATGGTATGGTTGTTTGTCTTGACGGTGGAGAAACGAATGTAGAGTATTTAAATGAAGCTCAAAAAGATGTAAGTGAAGTGGCACTTTCATTTGTGAGAGAGCAGGCTTGTATTCAGGCTGTCATTGCATATACAGCAGATGGACACATTGGAACCATTAAAAATGGAGAGACAAGAGACGCTTTACTTTACTAAATTGAAGATATAGAGTATTATATAAGTAACAAATATTATAAAACATTAGAAAATACAAGTAAAGTCATAAAAATACTTACTAAAAACCGAAAATAATTTGGCATAGTTTACTTATTTAAATAAATTAAAGCCTAAAGAATACTTTTCGTGCAATAAAAAAACTTTTTATACATAAGTATGAGACTTATAATATTATTTTTGGTAAATTAATAGTGGTGATATATATGAGAAAAAAAGTGGTAAATGATTTAATTGGTACAAGTACAGAAATTTTACAAACATTTTGGCATAAGGATATGAGTTTATTAAGCCATTATCTAGATGATGATGTTTTTTATTGTGGTGCTGATCCAAGTCAATATTATTCTAGCAAAAATGAATTAGTGAATTATTTATATTCAGTCATGAATGGATGCTCAGAAAGTGAATTGACACATATTGATTTACAATGTGTTTTTAATCAGCAGAACATATGTATTATTGTTGGACGCTTTTTTCTTATGACTGATATGAAATCATTAGAAATGGTTCATGAAAAACAAAGATGTACATTCGTCTGGTCTATTGATAAGGAAAGAGAAGGACGTATTGTATATATGAATATACCAGATTACATAGGAAAACTAGAAGAAGGAGAAGTATTCCCTCATAAGATGGGTTCTACTACATATCAGTATTATAAGGATATGGTTAAAAAACTGATAGAACCAGATAAAACAATCTTAGTAAATGATAAAAGTAAACACACATGTTTAATTCCTTTAAAGGATATACATTATGTAATGGCATTCCAGCACAATACAGTTATATATACAAGTAAAGGTGAAATTACATGTACTGTCTCTTTTAATAAGATGGAAGAGTTACTCGGTACACAATTTTTTAAGATTCATAGAAGCTATACGATTAATAGAGAATATATTCGTTTATTTGGTCATGATTATGTAGAACTTACAACAGGTGAAAAGGTCCCAATGACTAAACGTAATCGTGCACAGCTTATTAACTCTTTAATGGACTGTACAAATATTCAGTCAGGTATTGATGATGATGAAAAAAATAGGTTCTCACGCGAGAACCTATTTTTGTTTGTCTTCACAGTATTCAATTGTTGGTAAATCCCATCGATAATGGGCTGCAAGTACTCTAATAAGTACAACTATAATAAAGCCTAATATAACTGCAGTATTTGTTTCTCCATACTTTATGAATAAACATGTAATGATGGAACCAACGATGGAAGCAGATGCATAGATTTGTTTCACACATACCTGCGGTAATTCATTTGCGAGAACATCACGGATAATACCTCCACCTACACCTGTCATCACACCAAGGAAGGCAGGAAGAAATATTCCTGTATGAACTGCCATACCTGCATTCACTCCATCCATTGTGAATGCAGCAAGACCTAAAGTATCAAAGATAAATAATAATTGAGTTGTTAGAGATTCAATACTCTTTCTAGTTGTTTTCTTATGAAAATATAATATTAAAATTGTCAAGTTGGCAGTCACTAATGCAATGATTACAAAGATTGGATTTCTAAACATAACAGGGGGAGTGACACCAATCAGTACGTCTCTGACCATCCCTCCACCAACTGCTGTACATAGTGCAAGAATATTTATACCAAACAAATCCATCTTTTTCTTACTTGCAACCATAACACCAGAAATTGCGAAAGCAATCGTGCCAATAATATCCATGACTAAATTAAATGTTGCATTCATATCTACTCCAATAAAAAAGCAGCCCTAAGGCTGCTAATAGAATTAACCAAGTCTGTTATAGTATTCGACGATTAGCTGTTCGTTGATTTCCTGATTTAATTCAGATCTTTCAGGAAGTCTAGTGAACTTACCAGTTCTCTTTTCAGCATCTACTTCAACGAAGCCAGGAACATGAGTCTGAGCTTCTAAAGCTGTCTTGATAACATCTAACTGCTGAGATCTTTCCTTAACAGTAATAACGTCACCAGGATTTACTTTACATGAAGGGATATCAGTCTTGATACCGTTTAATAAAATATGACCATGGTTTACTAACTGTCTAGCTGCTCTACGAGTAGTTGCAAATCCCATTCTATAAACTACGTTGTCTAATCTTGATTCAAGTAAGAATAAGAAGTTTGAACCAGTTACACCTTCCATCTTAGAAGCGCGGTTGAAAGTGTTGTGGAACTGCTTTTCGTTAATACCGTACATATGTCTTACTTTCTGCTTTTCTGCTAACTGAAGACCATATTCAGTGCTCTTGTGTCTCTTCTGACCATGCTGACCTGGAGCATAAGGTCTCTTGTTTAATTCTTTTCCGTTTTCCAATACTGAGAAACCAAGTCTTCTAGACTTTTTCCAGATTGGGCCTGTATAACGTGCCATTGACGTTACCTCCTTATTGTTTTATTTGCATAAAACAATAACAATTCATAACTCACCCTGCGTATGTTCTTATTAAGCATTTCTCTTGCGGTAAGATACTTTGCATCCCTAAGTCAAGAACGTAGCTGCACGACTGTTATGTACCGCTATTCATTTTATTGCGAATCTGATTATACTGAATAAAGTAGTGAAAGTCAAATAAAAGTTGATGAAAACTACATAAATTTCTTCAATTCTGCTTCATATACAGATTGAGTATGTGAATCAAAGAGAACCCATTCTACCAAATCAAAATCATTAGTATGTTCTTTTAAGAATTGAGATACTGTCTCGAGTGCAATATGCGCCGCTTTTTCAACTGGGAAATGATAGATACCAGTAGAAATAGAAGAGAAGGCAATCTTTCTAATACCATGCTCCATTGCAAGCTTCATAGAATTATAATAGCAATTAGCCAGCAATTCTTCTTCATTGTGATTACCACCATACCATATTGGTCCCACAGTATGAATCACATAATCACAAGGAAGATTATATGCTTTTGTGATTTTAGCTTCGCCTGTCTCACATCCATGAAGTGTTCTACATTCTTTAAGTAGTTCAGGTCCAGCAGCCTTGTGGATTGCGCCATCTACGCCTCCACCACCTAAAAGAAGCTTATTCGCTGCATTCACAATAGCCTCTACATCTGTCACTTTTGTGATATCACCTAGAATTGTTTTAATCATATGTTACCTCTTATTTTGTCCACTCATACCCAGGCAATACATCATTTAATCTTTGTCTTGCCTCTTCTTGATTTCTTAAAACATGCTTATAACAGTTTTTAATGAGAAAATCTCCTGATTCAAGTCTTTCATAATACATCTGTTCAGCTAACTGGTAATATTTTAAGGCCTGCTTGTTATCTACTTCTGTACCAATACCTTTAAAGAAACAATCACCTAGACGCATCATAATATCAGCACCTACTAGATGAATATTATCTTCATTAAGTCCTTGGGCACAATGCATATAGATACGGAATGCTTCTACCTCACTTTTGTCTACATAATAACCATTACGATACATATCACCAATCTTATAGAGTGAACATAGATGTCCATCAAATGCCCCTAATGCGAAATAATGAAATGCTTTCTTATAATCTACGGGCATATCTCTACCATAGTAAAAACAATATCCTAAATTTTCCTGTGCCTGACGACAACCTCCATCTGCTGCAATTGTATAATATTCAACAGCTTTTTTATAATTCTGCTCACCAGCACGACCTGTATAATAGAGTGATCCAATATCACATGCAGCATCCATATTTCCTGAGTTTAGTTCATCGCTATAGACTTCTATAATGAAATCAGTGACACATTCAGGAAGCATCTTTGTACCATCTGCTTCATGTAATTCTTCTGCGATATTATAAGCCTCTTCATAGACTTCTTCATCTGAAAAGTCAATTTCATTTTCTATGATATTATAGATTTCTGGATAATCCTCTTCTGATATATTTGAGAGTATATCATTAAGTCTTCTATATAATTCTTTACTGTTCATAATTTCCTCCCTAGAAGTTGACTGCTTCTTTTTCATGTGTAAATGAATAGAAAGTCGCAGCCGCATTCTTAAAATAGAATACTTCTGTATTTCCATCATCTGCATTATATATTTTTTGTAACGATGGATAAGCATCAAGCATGGATTGTTTGGCTTCTCTTCAATCATCTTCTACAAGTTCTCCTGCGATGCGTGACCATTCATCATTCTTATATGCACAAATTTCTACCTTTGGATTTGAATGAATCTGTTTTGACACATTCTTTACCTTCCCTGTTTGAATATAGAGCTTTCCCTCAAACGTATGTGCTGTCTCGAAAGGTCTTACTCTTGGCTGATCACCTTCAACTGTTGCTAGGTAATAAGTATCTGCTTCTTTCCATGATTTTACCTCCTTACATAATTATACCACTACAAAAAAAAGAATATCGGAATAATACCGATATTCTTATACATGATCTAACCAATGTACACGGAAGTAATAAATAAGTAAACCAATCATACAGATCACCCATGTAACTGGCCATCCTGCAAATACAATACCAATGTTATGAGTTAAAGGTACTGCAATCGCAAGATAAATCTGTCTTAAAAAGACAAAAGTACCTACCATGAAATACATAGGAATATTTGATAAACCAACACCTCTTAATGCACCAGATATAATCTGTATGACAGGTAATGTAAGATAACCTGCTGCGAATATTCGTGCCATTAAATAACCATATTTAATTACTTCAGGATCACTAGAGAAGATACCAACTAATTGTTCTCCAAATATATAAATAATAAGCACTCCAATAGTTGTTACTCCAAAAGTCATTGCCATTGTTGTACGAAGACCTTTCTTAACACGATCTATGGCATGCGCACCAATGTTTTGTCCAGTAAAAGTCGTAATAGCCATCGCAAAGCTTTGAATTGGCAGCTGTAGGAATCCATCGATTTTAACATAAGAAGTATAACCAGCCACTGCATTTGCACCAAATGAATTAATATAAGATTGTACAATGACATTACTAAAAGATACAATGGACTGCTGAAGGGCAGTAGGGATTCCTATTTCAATAATCTTCTTTAAAATAGGCATATCGATAGAAATATCTTTAAACTCTACTTTATAGATTTCTTTAGAGAATACTAATTTGATCATAACAAGTAATGCACTGATTCCCTGGGCAATAAAAGTAGCCCATCCAGCACCAGCTACACCCATATGAAAATATAATACAAAAACAAAGTCTAAGATAATATTAATAATAGATGCAACAATTAAATAGTATAAAGGAGTTTTAGAATCACCTACAGCACGTAATATACCAGATCCCATATTATAAATACATACAAAAGAAATACCACAAAAATAAATACGTAAATATAGAGAAGCAGGAGCCATGACTGAATCAGGAGAACCAATAAGAATTAAAATCTGTTTTGATAATCCGATACCTAGAATAGTGAATAATACACATAAAATAAGAGTTAAGGCAATTGAAGTATGAATTGCTTTTTTCATCTTATTTAAGCGATTGCCACCAAAATATTGGGCAATGACTACTCCAGCACCTGTCGCAAGACCAGTAAAGAAACCAACAAGAGTATTAATGATTGGTGTAGACTGTCCAACTGCTGCAAGGGCACCTGAACTTACAAAGTTCCCTACAACATAGGAGTCTACAGTATTATAGAGCTGTTGAAATAAATTTCCCACTAACATTGGAATAGAAAACCAGAGGATGGCTTTCCATATCTTTCCATTAATTAAATCTGTACTTTCATTCATCTTTTACCCTCCCTAAACAATACAATCATATTCCTATTTTTAAGAAAGAGTAAAGATTTTCACAAAAAGAAATATCGTATATGTATTTTTTAATAGTGTTTCACGATTCCATAATGAAATGACTTGGAAAATATGATAAAATTATATTGATATGTAAGAGAGGGATGTTTTATGGATTATATGAAGAATTTTATAGAATATGTAGGAGTAAGAAACTTAATAATATTTGGAACTATTCTTGTAGCTTTGATTATTTTCATGATTGTATATCATTCAATTAAATTAAAGATATATCGTCAGGAAATATTGGACTTACAAAACCAGATCAATGGAATTAAAACACTACCATTACAATATAGATTAGGCCGTGTACAGTCTATTGCGAAAAATATGCCAGAAGTGGCTGAAGAATATGAACAATTCACAAAAGATTTTGAAAAGATTACTGAATTCCAAAAGAATGAATTAGGTGTTCTTGTGAATGAAGTGGATGAATCTTTATTTTATGGAAAGACCCATGGTATAAAGAAGAAGTTTGCGTTGATTCGTGAAATGACTCAGCGTTATGATCATGACGCTAAAGACCTTCTTGCACGTATTGAGAAGGTGACAGAAATAGAAAACATCCAGCGTGTAGAAATCATTAGAGTAAAAGGAAAATACCGTGAGGTAGGCAATGAGTATGAAAAGATTCGTGTTAAAGTAGAAGAATTTGTACCACATGCTTTAGAAATGTTTAAAGAATTAGATGATGATTTTGTGAAACTTGAAACATTGATGAATAATCAGATGTTTGCGGATGCAAAGAATTTTACTGAAGAAATTGAAAATCGTATTGATAGTCTTCAAGAGAACTTAAAGGATCTTCCTTCTTATGTATATGTTGTATCTGACTTATTACCAAGTAAGATTGATAAGGTGGATGAATTGATTACTTCTTTAGAAGGTGATGAATATGCACTTGAAGAAATGAATATTGCAGCACGCCGTCAGGAAGTAGATGAACAGATGGAAGAATCTATTGCCCATGTAAAGAATGTTGATATCAAAGGTGCAGCAGAAGTACTTGAACCATTAACTGGATTAATTGAAGAATTAGTGATTGATTTGGGTAAAGAACTTGATTCTTATAAGCAGTTTAAGGAAAAGTGGAGAGAAAGTTATAATGAACTTCAGAGATTGACAGATGTTTATCAAAATACAATGAAAGAATATCGTCGTTTGATTACTGAATTTGTGATTGATGAAGAAGAAGTTGTAATCAGTAAGAAGTATGAAGAATTTAAACAGATTCAAAAGGATGCCAATGATTTAATTGAACAGATGGAATCTGGACATTTCGCTTATTCAAATATGTTGGAACATGTAGAAAATTTATATGATCGAATGATGCAGCATGATGCTTATCTTGAAGAATTTAAAAAGCAGAAAGAAGATATTGATACTAAGAATCAGAAAACAGAAGAACTCTTAGAAAATATCAATATTGTCTTATTAGAAATTAAGTCAGAAATCAAGAATGAACATCTTCCTTTAGTAAATGATTCTTATCGTGATTATATTGCGGATTCTTATAATAAAGTAGAAGAAATTAAACGTTTTAAAACCCATAAACCAGTTGTATTGAATGAGTTATGTGCCAAGGTAGAAGGGGCAAGAGATGTGATTTATAAGCTTTATGATAATGTACATAATATGATTGTAACTGCAGGTATGGTTGAAGATGCGATTGTTTATGCGAATCGTTATCGTTCAATGTTCTTAGAAGTGAATACAGAACTTACAAAGGCTGAAGTCTTATTTAGAAATGGTGAATATCGTAATGCATTACAAGTTGCAGTAGATATTCTAGAAAGACTTGAACCAGGAAAATATGAAGAGCTTATTAAAAGGAAAGAAATTAAGTCCGCTTAGGGTGGACTTTTTTCTTTTATATCGTTATTATTTAAGGCGAGGTGATTAGATGATTTATCTAGACTATGTAGCTACGACACCTCTTGATGAGGAAATACGCTCTACATATACAAAACTTTTAACAACTTATTTTGCGAATTCTGATTCTGCATATGCACCAGGTTACGAAGTAAGCCGTTTGATTGAGCAATCAAGAGCTCATATTGCAAAATTACTTCATATTTCTCCTGATGAATTGATCTTTACATCATGTGCATCAGAATCCAACAATACAGCAATTAAAGGAACAGCTTTCCAATATATGAATAGAGGAAAGCATATTATTACAACAGCTTTTGAACATTCAAGTGTTGCCAATACATTTAAACAATTAGAGGAAGTATTTGGCTTTGATGTAGATTATGTGTCTATTGATTCAAATGGACATCTTGATTTAAAAGAATTAGAATCTTTAATAAGAGAAGATACAATTCTTGTTTCTACAATGTATGTGAATAATGAAGTAGGAACAATTAATCCTATTCATAAAATTGCATCTATTGTACATAAAAAGAATCCTAAAACTAAATATCATGTAGATATGGTACAGGCTTTAGGTAAACTTCCTATTACATTAGATGATATAGATTTAGCTACTTTCTCAGCTCATAAGGTATTTGGCTTAAAGGGAAGTGGATTACTCTATAAGAAGCGTACTGCAAGCATTGTGCCTCTTATTAACGGTGGCCAGCAGGAAAATGGCTTAAGAGGTGGTACAAGTAATGCATGCGTGGATATTGTACTCGCAAAGACAATGCGTAAAGCTATTGAATCACAAAAGAATCATTATGATTATGTAAAGTCACTTAATGACTATTTACGTGTACAATTAAGTGCGATGGACAATGTAGTGATTAACTCACCAGAGGATGCGAGTCCATTTATTTTAAACATTTCATGTCCACACTATAAACCAGAAGTTATTGTGCATGATTTAGAAACTAAAGGAATCTATATTTCTACTAAGAGTGCATGTTCAAGTAAAAAAGTAGAAATCTCTCATACCCTTGCTGCTATGCATTTAGATCCCCTTGTTGGAACAAGTGCACTCAGACTCTCATTCTCACATCTCACTACAAAAGAGGAATTAGATACATTCCTAGATGCATTAAAAGATACATTAAATAGAATTAAGAAACAGAGGTAATTAGATGAAACCAGATCATATCCTTGTCCGTTTTGGAGAATTAACTACAAAAGGAAAGAATCGTAAACTATTCATTAGAAAACTATTAAAGAATACAAAAGAAATACTTCATGACTATTCTGCCTTAGAATATGAATTAACATATGACCGTCTTTATATTTATTTAAATGAAGAAAATGCGGAAGAAGTAACAGATAAGTTAAAGACAATCTTTGGTATTCATAACTTTTCATTATGTTATAAGGTGGAACATGACTTAGAAAAAGCAAAAGAAGTTGTTACTTATATTATTGATCATGATGAAGGAAATACATTTAAGATTGATACCAAGAGACATGATAAATCATATCCTAAGAATTCTATTGAAATGAATAAAGAAATTGCAGGCTATGTATTCCATCATACAACTAAAGAATTATCTGTTGATGTACATAACCCAGATATCTTAGTGCGTGTAGAATATAGAAAAGATGCAATTTATATTATGGATAATATGATTCCAGGTGCAGGAGGCTATCCAGTAGGTATTGGTGGTAAAGCTTTATTAATGCTGTCTGGTGGTATTGATTCACCTGTGGCAGGTTATCTCACTATGAAGCGTGGTGTAGATATTGAATGTATTCATTATGCTTCTCCACCTTATACAAATGAAATGGCAAGAGAAAAGGTATTAGATCTAGTCAATGTCTTAAAAGACTATACACATGGCTCTATTAAAGTACATATCGTGCCATTTACTGATCTTCAGTTATCTGTATATGATCATTGTGATGAATCTTATGCTATGACAGTGATGCGTCGTATGATGTATAGAATTGCGGAAGGTGTTGCAAAGAAGAATGACTGCTTAGCTATAGTGAATGGTGAAAGTATCGGACAGGTCGCATCTCAGACACTTGAATCTATGAATACAATCAATCAGGTGATTACTACTCCAGTTATTCGTCCAGTCGCATGTATGGATAAACTAGAAATCATTAAGATTGCAGAAAAGATTGGTACATATGATATCTCTATTAGACCATTTGAAGACTGCTGTACAATCTTTACACCACATAACCCAGCTACTAAACCTAAGGCTTATAAAGCAGAAGGCTATGAAGCAGAATGGGACTTTGCATCAGAAGTACAGAAGTGTATTGATCATACAGAAACAATCATCATAAACTCTAAATATAAGAACAATGATGACTTGTTTTAAAAAAAGTAAAAAAAGTTCATAAAGTAGTTGACGAAGTGTTCTTAATCGTGTAATATATAACTCGTCGGTTGAGGACACACCTCTCTCCGTAGCTCAGTTGGTAGAGCATCTGACTCTTAATCAGAGGGTCCACGGTTCGAGCCCGTGCGGGGAGACCATTTGTAAACAATGCAGAACTTCGGTTCTGCTTTTTTGTTGTATATGATAGCATATCATTTGGGAATTTGCTATAATGGAGGTTAGATTAGGGAAAGGGGTATTATTTATGAGAGAGGATACAGAATTAAAACTAGCAATCATAGAACTGGATGGATGTATATTCCCCCTAAACAGACTCCGCTATAATTTCTATAAAAATTTATGTAAAAAGAAAAATATTACTGTCACTCCTGAAGAGTTCTATCATGCTTTAGGTAATATGTATTCAATGTATGAAACTCTTCCGCTTGCGACGACAATTAATAGCCAGAAGCTTAATGCAACTGTAGAAAAAGATTTATATAATTATTTGAACATGAAGGGTTTATCACCAAAAGATGGTGTTATTGAGTTATTTGAATACTTTCGTCAGAATAATATTCCAATTGCAATTGTTTCTACTCATAAAACTAAAACAGCTATTAATTATCTAGAACTTGGTTCTTTGTATCGTAAAGTTGATTATGTTATTGGATGTGATACAGATATTAAAGCACTTCCTTCAGAAGAACTGCTTGCTTATATTGATAAAAGATTCCAGGTAACACCTAAAGATACATTAGTCATTACTTCTATGAATAGTATTCTTCATTCAGCTAATAATATTGGAATGAATACTATTTATTTAAATGATTTGGTAGAAGCAGGAGATGATGAAATCAGTTGTTCTTATCAGGTAGCCAATACAATGTATGAAGCATTGAATGATATTCTTTTTGGTCGTTATGAAGATTATAAGATCTTTGAACCGCTTCTTGGTATGGACAAAGAGATGTCTGTTGCTAAATTAAAGGCTTTATTCGCAAACTTGCAGGAAGTTTATAAGGATGATCCTGACTTATTAAAAATCATTAAATCTACTTATATATCTAAACTCTCTGAACTCACTAAAGAACGTCCAAGACGTTTTACCTTCAGTGATGAAGATCTAGCAGAATTAGAAAAAGAAGAAGTAGAAGAACCTGTAGTAGAAGAAAAAAAAGAAGAACCTACCTCATTATCACTGAATGCGCAGGATACGGCTGCATTAAATGATGTCATCGCAAAGGTTATGGAAGCTGAAAACAATTCTCCAGAAGAAAAAGAAGAAGATAAAGAAGAACCAGTGGTAGAAGAACCAAAAAAGAAGCCTGATCATCATATTATTAATACTTTTATTAATATTAGTTATGTCTTATTATTATCATTGATGATTCTCTTACTTGGTTTAGTAGTTCATATTGCGTTAGGTAATATGATGGATCAGCCTGTTGTGAAGGTATTACATGCAATTAGTTTAGGTTATATTGATGTTGTTGAATCAATTTTTGAATTCATCTTCAATGGTCTTCATTCTATTACGAATGTTATTCCAGATTACGATACTTATATGAATGATAATACATTGATGACTCTTTCTGCTTTAAAGATGATTCATTGTTATATTATGAATGTAGTGATTGTTTCAATCGTAGAAGTGATTAAATACTCTATACTAAGTAAAAAGAGCTCTTAACCTAGAGCTCTTTTACTATTTGCAATGTTTTCTGTTATAAGCGTACATAACTGCAATGACAGTTTTACCATCAATAATGCGTCCATCAAAGATTGCTTTGTAAGCTTCATCGATAGGCATTTTAATGATATTTAAGAATTCATCTGCATCACACTGTAATGAATCTTCTACTTCTTTAAAGTCTTCTGCTTCATAAATTCTAAGTATTTCACTTGAATAACCAGGTGTAGGAAGCATCTTTAAGATAGGACGCATATTTTTAGCACGTCTGTTTGTTTCTTCCTCAAATTCACGATAACAGGCCTTATCAGGATCTTCTCCTAATTCTAGCTTACCTGCAGGTATTTCTAATGTATCGCATCTATTTGGATAACGGAACTGCTTTACAAGAATAATTTCATCATCCTCTATCGCAAGAATACATACACCACCATGGTGATATACACATTCACGTACAGCAGTATTACCGTCTTGTAATAATACATGTTCCTTAGTTACCTTTATGATGGCTCCATCATAAATTGTTGTTGAATCTATTTGTTTTTCCATGATTGTCACCTCGACTTTTATTATACCATAATCTAAGAGGTGTATGCTATAATGAGGGGGTAAAGGAGATATTATGAAAAAATTAGTAATCGATCAATATGATGATCATCAAAGAATAGATAAATACTTAAAGAAAGTGTTAGTCCAGGCACCTTCTTCACTTATATATAAAATGTTAAGAAAAAAAGATGTTAAAGTAAATGGTAAAAGAGTAAAGGAAAACTATATTCTTCATTCGGGAGATGAGGTGGAACTATTCTTATATGAAGATAAATTCAAGGAATACACAAAGCCTTTAACAATTTATGAGTTACCTATTACTTTTAAAGTTGTTTATGAAGATACACATATTCTTATTGTAGATAAACCTGCAGGATTGCTTGTTCATGAAGATATCAATGAATCAGTGAATACATTATCTAACCAGGTACTCACTTATTTATATCAGAAGGGTGAATATGATCCAGAAAAGAATATCAGCTTTACACCAGGTCCAGTGCATCGCTTAGACCGTAATACAAGTGGACTTGTCATCTTTGGTAAAGATATGCGTGCACTTCAGGATTTAAATACAATGATGAAAACAAGACAAGGCATTGAAAAGAAGTATCTTACTATTGCGATGGGACATATGAAGGATGCTACATTATCAGGATACGTCAAAAAGAATGAAGATGAAGGAAAGATGTATTTAGTAAAGAAAGATACACCGGGGGCTTTATCTATGAAAACAATAGTACATGTCTTAAAAAAATGTTCTACATGTTCTTTAGTAGAAGTACAGCTTATTACTGGCCGTACACATCAGATTCGTATTCATTTAAGTGCGACAGGACATCCAGTTATGGGTGATAGTAAATATGGAGATTTTGAATGGAATAAGGAAGTAAAGAAAAAGTTTCATCTCAATCATCAGTTCCTCCATGCTTATCAATTAACTTTTGTGGATCCAATAGGCTCTATGAGCTACTTAAAAGGTAAAACGGTTACATCACAGTTACCCGAACAGTTAGAAAAGATACAAAAAGAACTTTTTTCATAGCGTGTAAGTGTAATCTGTAATATAATATTTCAAGGAGGTATAGAGAACATGAAGTATTATATTGGAATTGATTTAGGTGGTACAAACGTAAGAACTTTACTTGTTGATGAAAATGGTCAGTCATATAGTGAAGTGAAGGATGCTACTGAAAGAGAAAAAGGACCAGATGCTGTTACTGCAAAAATCTGTCGTCAGATTGAAGCAATCGATTATACAGTATGTGGTGGTATTGAAAATGTAGAAGGTATTGGTATTGGTGTTCCTGGACCAGTTGATGTTGTAAAGGGTGTTATGATTATGGCAAGCAACCTTCCTGGTTTTGAAAATTACCCAATTGCTGAAAAGTTATCTACAAAATTCAATAAACCTGTATTCTTAGATAATGATGCAAATGTTGCTGGTCTTGCTGAAGCGGTATTAGGTTCTGGTAAGAATTATCCAACTTGTTATTATGTAACAGTTTCTACTGGTATTGGTGGCGCTTTCACAGTCAATAAACAGTTAATCTCTGGTGGTAGAGGACATGCTGGTGAAATCGGTAATATCATCGTTAAGAATAATGGTTATAAGCAGGGTGCTTTAAACCCAGGTGCTGCAGAAGGAGAATGTTCTGGTACTGCAATCACTAGAAAGGGTCAGGAAGCTCTTGGTAAAGATTTAGTTCATCATGCAGGTGATGTATTTAGATTAGCTGCAGAAGGTAATGAAACAGCTCAGGGTATTGCGGATGAATGCATTAGTGAACTTGCTACATTATTCGCAAATATCGCACATACAGTTGATCCACATTGCTTTGTAGTAGGTGGCGGTGTTATGAAGTCTAAGAAGTATTTCCTAGATCAATTAACAAAAGAATTCAATCAGAAGATTCATGTAGGTATGAGAAATCATATTCCACTACTTGAAACAGAATTAGAAGACTGTGGTGCTATCGGTGCTGCAATGCTTCCAATGACAAGAATGAAGGCAGAATAATAGGAGGCTCTTTCAAGAGCCTTTTTTGTGTGGTAGAATACTAGACAAAGGGAGGTAGAACATGAAAAGAGTTGTACTTGGATTAAGTGGCGGTGTGGATAGTGCCGTTGCTGCTTATTTATTAAAGAAACAAGGTTACGAAGTAATCTGTGTATTTATGAGAAACTGGGATAGTTCATTAAATAATGATATTCTAGGAAACCCTACAAATGATGATGATGTATGTCCACAGGAAAAAGATTATTTAGATGCACAGGCAGTTGCATCACATTTAGGACTTGAAATCCGTAGAGTGGATTTTATTAAAGAATACTGGGATCAGGTTTTTACATATTTCTTAGAAGAATATGCAAAAGGACGCACACCTAATCCAGATATCCTATGTAATAAACATATTAAATTTAAAGCTTTCTTAGATTATGCTAAGTCTATTGATGCTGATTACATTGCGACAGGACATTATGCCCGTGTTGTACATACTGAAGGAAAAGAATCAGTGATGCTTCGTGGTGTAGATAATAATAAGGATCAGACTTATTTCTTATGTCAATTGAATCAGAATCAGTTAAATAACTCATTGTTCCCAATTGGTGAACTCACTAAACCAGAAGTAAGACAAATTGCAGAAGAACTTGATCTTCCTGTAGCACATAAAAAGGACTCTACAGGAATCTGTTTCATTGGTGAAAGAGATTTTAGAGAATTCTTAAAGAACTATATTCCGGCTAAATCAGGCAAGATGGTAGATATTGTCTCTAAGAAGGTTATTGGTGAACATCAGGGTATTATGTATTATACAATCGGGCAGAGAAAAGGTTTAGGTATTGGTGGTAATGGTGAACCTTGGTTTGTCGTAGGAAAAGATTATGACAAGAATATTCTTTATATTGCTCAGGGTGATAGTAATAAATGGTTATTATCTCATGGTGCATTGATTACTGATGTCAACTGGATCTCTGCAACAAAGCCAGAAGGTGAATATGACTGTACTGCTAAGTTTAGATATCGTCAGAAGGATAATGATGTTTCATTACACTTTATTGATGAAACAACACTTTATGTTACATTTAAGAAACCAATTAAGGCTGTCACTCCAGGTCAGGCTGCTGTCTTCTATGATGGAGATGTATGTCTAGGTGGAGGTACAATTGATAAAGTCTATAAAGACGGCAAGGAGATTGACTATTTATAATGGAAGAATACGAAGGCATTATTAGTAAAGTTATTTTCTATAATCCAGAAAATAAATATATAGTAGCAGCTTTTGAAACAGATGATGAAAAATTCACTATTATAGGAAATATGTCCTATGTAAATAATGATGATCGTTATCGTATTAAAGGAAGCTATATCACACATCTCCGTTATGGTAAACAATTCAAAGTGTCTTCTTATGAAATAATTCTAGCGGATGATCGAAGTGAGATTATCCGCTATCTTTCTTCATCACTCTTTAAGGGAGTAGGTAAGAAGACGGCTGAAAGAATTGTGGATGCATTAGGGGAGGAAGCCTTAACTCTTATTAAGGATAATCCTGATTGTTTAAATAATATTCCCAATGTTACAGAAACAATTAAGAAGAATATTGTAGGTGTATTGACAAGTCAGGATTATGATCAACAGGTTTTATCTTTCTTTATGGGAAATGGTATTTCTACTCGTAATTTACCACTCATTCAAAACTTCTATAAAGATAAGACACTTGATGTATTACAAAATGATCCATATCGCCTCATTGATGATATAGAAGGTATTGGTTTTAAAAGTGTTGATGAACTCGCAATGAAAACAGGTGTAGAACCATTAGATGATAAACGTATCCAGGCAGGTATACTAGCTTCTTTAATGGATTTATGTTTCCAGACAGGAAGCACCTATAGTGATTATGAATCCTTTTATCATCACTTTAGACGTATGTTACCTGAATGTCCTGATGATTTATTTGCGAAGAATCTAGACCAAATCATAGCTAATAAGGTTATTCAGGAAGAAGACCGTTATTATCCAAGAGATTTGTATGAAAGTGAGACAATGATTGCGGAAAAGTTTGAACGTTATCTTAAACAATCAACGCAGTCTATTGAAGATTCCGTCATTGATGAAAAAATTAAAAGAACAGAAGAATTACAGGGTATTACTTATGATGAAATACAGAAGAATGCGATTAAGAAGTTTTTAGAAGAATCAGCACTTATTTTAACAGGTGGTCCTGGTACTGGTAAAACAACGATTGTACAGGCTATATTAAAGGTTTATCGTTCATTATATCCTGATGAAAAGATAGGACTCGTAGCTCCTACAGGGCGTGCAGCAAAACGATTATCAGAACTTACTAAACTAGAAGCATCTACTATTCACAGATTATTAAAATGGGATATTTCTACCAATACATTTTCTATGAACTCGGATCATCCATTAGATATTGATTTGCTTGTCATTGATGAGTTCTCAATGGTTGATTCACTCTTGTTTTCTAAATTATTAGATGCTTGTGCTCATGTACATAAAATATTACTTATTGGTGATGACCAGCAGCTTCCATCAGTATCACCAGGTAATGTCTTAAAGGATATGTTATTGAGTGGTATTCCACATATCTGCTTACAGACAATCTATCGTCAAGAAGAAGGCAGTGGTATTGTCGCATTATCTCATGATATCAGAAATGATCATTATGATTCTCGTGTTTTCGAAGATTATCGAGATATTCATTTTACAGTATGTCCTAACAAGGATGTTGCACAATGTGTGCAGACTATTGTGAAAAAAGCGGTAGAAGAGGGATATGATGCATCCGATGTACAGGTATTAGCACCTATGTATAGAGGTGTAGCAGGTATAGATGCTTTAAATGAATCTTTACAGGCTATGTTTAACCCGCCAACAAGTGATAAAGCTGAAATCAAAGTGGGTGGTAAGATCTTTAGAGAAGGTGATAAGCTTCTTCAATTAAAAAATCGTCCTGATGATGATGTTTATAATGGGGATGTAGGAATCTTAGTAGAAATTGAAAAGAAAGAAGATACTGGATTATCTTATGATACTCTCACTGTTGATTTTGATGGGCAGTTTGTAAACTACCGTACGACTGAATTCAATATGTTAAGACATGCTTATTGTATGTCTGTTCATAAATCTCAGGGTAATGAATTTAAGATTGTTATTATGTCAGTACTTCCAGAATACAGCATTATGATGAAGAAAAACTTATTATATACAGGTATCACAAGAGCCAAGCAGTCTTTATTTATCCTAGGAGATCATAATGTCTTTATTCGTGGCCTTCATAATAATCAGGATGAACAAAGACGTACAACATTACTCAAACGTTTTCAGGAGAGACATAAAACTTCTTCTTTTTCGATATCTGACTTCGAATAATCAAGTAAATAGTTCGTTAAAAACATTAAATTTAAGTTATTTTTGTAAAGTACTTTACATAAACTTAAGATTATTTTAACATTTAGTTAACGACATTTACGTAGAGACACGTTATAATGTAGTGGTAAAAGAAGGAAAACGAGATTATGAAAATAACGAATTGGCTTGACTTATTAGGTGGGCTAGCACTCTTTTTGTATGGAATGCAGGTTTTGAGTGATTCCTTAGAAGATGCTGCAGGTGACCGCTTAAAAACTATCTTAGAAAAACTAACAAATACAAAATTCAAAGGTGTTCTTGTCGGAATCGGTGTAACAGCTGCTGTACAGAGTTCTTCTGCAGTGACTGTTATGTTGATTGGTTTCATGAATGCCAGCTTAATGACATTAAACAGATGTATCTGGGTTGTAATGGGTTCTAATATCGGTACAACTATTACAGCACAGATGATTGCGATTAATGTAGGTGTTGTCGCACCGGTCTTTGCAGTTGTGGGTGTCTTCATGTGCTTATTCTTTAAGAATCGTAATGTGAGAGGTATTGGTTCAGTTATGACTGGATTTGGTATTCTCTTCATGGGGCTTAATATGATGAGCGCGGCCGTTGTGCCACTTCAGAAGGAACCTGTCTTTATTAAATTAATGACAACTCTTTCTAATCCAATACTTGCCGTATTATTTGCAGCTGCCTTTACTGCTTTGATCCAGTCTTCTGGAGCTGCAGTAGGTATTCTATCTGCACTTGCAACTAAAGGCTTAGTGCCATTTAGTACAGCAGCATTCATGGTATGTGGATTAAATATCGGTACTTGTATTACTGCCGTTCTTGCATCAGTGACTGGATGTAGAAACTCTAAGCGTATTGCGACATTCCATGTCCTATTTAACTTAGTAGGTACAATCTTCTTCTTGATTATATGTTCTGCTACACCATTATTATCATGGATTGCACAATTTTCTGGAACTCCAGCACATCAGGTGGCTAACTTCCATACAGTATTCAATATTGTAACTACAGTAATCATGTTACCATTTGATGCAGTATTTATGAAACTGATCTACAAGTTATTACCAATCAAGGGTGAAATGCTTGCAGAAGGTTCTTTAATCGAAGAATAGAGATAAGGCTTGCGCCTTATCTTTTTTTTATGTATAATAGGGGCATAATCGTTGAGAAAGACAAGTACTTCATAGAGGTCTTAAGAGAGAGAACGGGTGGTGTGAGTTCTTGGGTGTATGAAGGAAGGCTCCTTTCGAGAGTGATGTAAACATCAACGTATGACTGCGTTAAAGTCATAAAGGGCATAGATATATTTATCTATGAATAAGGATGGTACCGCGATTTAAGTCGTTCCTTTTAAGGAATGGCTTTTTTTATTTTAGGAGGATATTATGAAAAAGTTAACAGGTAATCAGACTCGTGCATTATTCCTTGAATATTTCAAGAAACAGGGACATATGGTTGAACCAAGTGCTTCATTGATTCCCCATGATGACCCAACATTATTATGGATCAATGCAGGTGTAGCGGCATTAAAGAAATATTTTGATGGTACAGAAAAACCAGCATGTAATCGTATCACAAATGCACAGAAATCTATTCGTACAAACGATATTGAAAATGTAGGGAAGACAGCACGTCACCATACATTCTTTGAAATGTTAGGTAACTTCTCTATTGGTGACTATTTTAAGACAGAAGCAATTCATTTTGCATGGGAATTCTTAACAGGTGAAGAATGGCTTGCTTTTGATAAAGATAAACTATATATCACTGTTTATACAGATGATGCAGATGCATACAATGTATGGACTAAAGAATGTGGTGTAGATCCATCACATATCTTAAAGACTGCAGATAACTTCTGGGAAATTGGTGCAGGACCTGGTGGACCAGATAGTGAAATCTTCTATGACCGTGGAGAAAAATATGACCCAGATCATATCGGTGAAAGACTATTCTTTGAAGAAATGGAAAATGACCGTTATGTAGAAATCTGGAATATCGTATTCTCTCAGTTTGATTGTGATCCTACAATTGATCGTAAAGATTATAAAGAATTACCACATAAGAATATTGATACTGGTATGGGTCTTGAAAGAATTACTTCAATCATCCAGGAAGGTGAAACAAACTTCGATACAGACTTATTCTTACCGATCATTCATGCAGCTGAAGAACTAGCTGATGTGAAGTATGCAGAAGATAAAATGGCTTATAGAGTTATTGCCGACCATATCCGTACTGTTACATTCGCATTAAGTGATGGTGCTATGTTTGACCGTGCTGGACGTGGTTATGTATTAAGAAGAATTTTAAGAAGAGCTGTTTGTTATGGTAAAAACATTGGTATCGATAAGCCTTTCTTATATACTTTAGTAGATGTTGTAGTAGATAACATGAAAGAATTCTATGATTATCTTCCAGAAAAAGCAGAATTCGTTAAGGAAGCTGTTAAGAAAGAAGAAGTGGCATTCCATAAGACATTATCTCAGGGTGAAAAGAAGATCAAAGATGTTATTGCACACTCTGATAATAAGATGATTGATGGTTCTACTGCCTTCATGTTATATGATACATATGGTTTCCCACTAGAATTAACTATTGAAATCGCAGAAGAATCTGGATTCACTGTTGATAGTGAAGGATTCCAGGTAGAAATGAAAGCACAGCAGGATCGTGCTCGTGCAGCCCGTGGTGAAAGAGAATCAATGGCTTCTCAGAAGATTGATTTAATGGATTTCACTACACCTTCTACTTTTGTTTATGACACAGCACCTTGTAAGACTACAGTTATAGGTTTATTCAAAGATGGAGAAAAGGTGGATGAACTTTCTGATGAAGGTGAAATCATCGTTGAAACAACTAACTTCTATGCTGAAATGGGTGGTCAGTGTGCAGATACAGGTTCTGCTCATTCAGATCAGTTTGATGCAGAAGTCACTAATGTATTAAAGGCTCCTAATGGTCAGCATTTACATTATATTAAGTTAACGAGTGGCAGTGTACATGTTGGTGATACTGTAGAACTCACAGTGGATACAGCACGTCGTGCATTAATTGAAAATAACCATACTGCAACACATTTATTAGATGCTGCATTAAAGAATGTCTTAGGTGCACATGTTGGTCAGGCTGGTTCTTACTTAGATGAAAACAGATTACGTTTTGACTTCACTCATCCATCAAAGATGACTAAAGAAGAATTAACAGCTGTAGAAGATATGGTCAATGAATATATCTTCAAGGGTGTTGATGTAGATGTTAAAGAAATGCCTAAAGAAGAAGCCATCAGTGCAGGAGCGACAGCTTTATTTGATGAAAAATATGGTGATGTTGTAAGGGTTGTACGTGTAGGTGACTTCTCAGTAGAATTATGTGGTGGTACACATGTTTCTAATACTGCAAAGATTGGTTTATTCAAGATTGAAATGGAAACTTCAGTTGGTTCTGGTGTAAGAAGAATTGAAGCAGTCACTAATGTAGCTGCTTATAAAGCATTAAGAAAATCTGAAGAAACTTTAGAAGAAGTAGGTACAGTACTTAAGGTAAATGATTTCAATAAGATCGTAGAAAAAGCTGAAAGCACAATGACTACACTTAATACAATGAAAAAAGAAATCGAAACATTAACTAGTAAGTTAAATGCTTTAGAAGCAAAGAACCAGGCTTCTCAGGTTGAAGAAGTGAATGGTGTGAAGTTCCTTTATACTCATGTAGAAAAAGATAATGCAGCCGCTAAACAGATGGCATTTGATTTTAGAGATCAGTTAGGTAGTGGTGTTGTAGTAGTAACTAGTACATTTGAAGGTAAGAATTCTTACTTTGTAGGTATTACTAAAGATCTTACAAATACATATAAAGCAGGTGTCTTAGTAAAGGCTATGAATGAAGTTCTTGATGGCCGTGGTGGAGGAAAACCTGATTTCGCTCAGGGTGGTGCACCAACACTAGATAAGATTGTTGAAGCAGTTGCTGCAGTGAAATCTAAATTGTAAAAAATTTGAATTTTATCTTCGTTTATACTAAAATAAGTGATATAGGGAGGGTTCATTATGGCACAAGATTATACACAGACAAGAGTATTTAACTCAGAAGATCTCAAACGAGAAGTAATTAGAAACAACTTAATGACAGTTGCTGAGGCTTTAGAAGAAAGAGGATATAATGCAGTTCACCAGATTGCAGGTTATCTGATTTCTAATGATCCTGCTTATATTTCAAGTCATAAGAGTGCAAGATCTATTATTCAGCAAGCTGATCGTGATGAAATTATTGAAGAACTTGTAAAGTTCTATTTGGAGTCTAAATAGTGGAAAAGATATTAGGACTTGATTTAGGATCACGTACTTGCGGTGTTGCGATAAGTGATACATTAGGAATGCTTGCACATGGTGTAGAAACTTATCATTTCAGCGAAAACGCATATAAGAAATGTGCTTATCATATCAAGAATATCGTAGAAGAGAATAATATTCATACAATTGTCTTAGGATTACCTAAGCATATGAATGGTGATCTTGGTGAACGTGCACAGATTTCTATTGATTTTAAAGAACGTTTAGAGAAGATGATGGATGTTGAAGTTATTCTTGAAGATGAAAGATTAACAACTGTTATTGCGACAAATAATCTTATTTTTGGTGATGTTTCAAGAAAGAAACGTAAACAGGTTGTTGATAAGATGGCAGCAGTTGAAATTCTTCAGGGGTATCTTGATAAGATAAGGAGATAAGCAATGGACGATAATAAAATTGTGATTACCGATAATAACGGGGAAGAAAATGTGTTTAAAATTCTTTTCACTTATGAAGATGAAGAGAATGGAAATAAATATGTCATGTATTATAGTGAAGAAGATGATGAGCAGATCTTTGCATCTCGATATGATGGTGATAATCATCTATATGATATTGAAGATCCAGCTGAATGGGAGCGTCTAGAAGAAGTTCTAGAAGACTTCAATATGCATGATGAAGAAGAAACAGATGATAAATGTGATGGCTGTGTATGCGAAGATGGGGACTGCGTCACAGATTGTTCTGAATGTGATAAGAACTAGGTAACAACCGTTACCTAGTTTTAGTAAGGAGATTATTATGGGACTTTTTAGTAAAACAAAAACAGTAGATATTTTCTTTGTAGGCAGCGAAGGAACAGATCTTGATCGTGGTATTTATGCATTCTATCTTAATGTAGATAATGGAGAAATCATCAAGAAATCATTCATTAAGTCTCTAGCTAGCCCTCTCGCAATGAATAGACAAGGACGTTTCATGTATTTAACTTACCGTAATGGGACAGGACGTGCTCAGGATGGTGGTATCTGGCAGTATGCCTGCATGGAAACTCAGTTAGGACTTGCAGCAAGAATCGGTAATGAAGGACGTACATATATTCAGACTGTCTTAAATAAAGATCGTGATTATGCTTATGCGATTGATTATTATAATGGTGAAGTAGTCACTATACCAATTAAGACTTCTAAAATCATTAGAGTATCAAAAACAGTAAAGTTAGATGGTCATAGTATTGATCCAGTCAAACAAACTGAATCTCATCCTACATTTATGACATTCACTCCAGATAATACAAAACTTATTGTCACTGATTTAGGTGGTGATGAAGCCATCTTCTTTACTGAAGGTGAAAAGGGTGAACTTACTAAGGATGAAGAATTATCATTTAAGTTAAATCCTGGAAGTGGACCATTAAAACTTGTTTATTCTAGTAACCGTAAATTTGCCTATATCCTCAATCAAATCTCAAGCACTATTACATGTTATGCTGTAAAGCATAATAAGTTTACTTTAGTAGATGAAGTGATGACTTATTCTAAGGATGAATATGATGGTGTCAATACACCAATGGATATGGTTATTACTGAAAATGGACGTTTTATCTTTGTGATCAATAAAGGTGATGATACAATTGTTGCCTTTGAAAGAGATAAAGAAACTGGAAAACTTACAAGAGTGGATTGCATGGAAACAGATGAAGGACCTAAATCTCTACTCTTATTTAGAGATAAGTACTTACTTGTTGCATGTAAACAGGGTGGATCACTTGAAAGCTTTGAAATTAAAGAAGATGAAAAGCGTGCTGTTTTATATGAAACACATTATCAATTCACAATCCACGCCCCAGTATGTATGGAAAAAGGTACAGAAAACTTACGTGTAGTTAAATAAGGCATTTTCATGCCTTATTTTTTTATGGTAATTATCGGGTTAATTCTATATAATGGTTAAGGAAAAGGAGATGTATGTATGAAAAGGAAAATCATAGCGGCAGTCCTTGTAGTTGTACTATTAATAGGTGGTACAGGCTTATTTTATATAAGTGGTAGAGGACATGTTTCTTCTAAAAGTGAAGTGGTGCAGGTAACTGTAAAGAAAGGTGAAAATGCTTATACAGTTTTAAATACATTAGATTCAAAAGGCTTAATAAAAAATAAATTGGTGGCTAAGGTTTACTTAAAGATTCATAAGCCTTCAGTTGTCTCTCAAACTTACAATTTGAATAAGAACATGTCTCTTTCAAAGATGTATAGCATCATGTCAAAGATGAACAGCTCTTATGTTGTGAAGTCTTCCTTAACTATCCCTGAAGGAATTACTATTCCTCAGGTAGCTAAAAAGGTTGCAAATGTAACTGGTAAATCAGAACAAGAAGTATTAGATAAATGGTCTGATCAGACTTATTTAAAAGAGCTTATTTCTAAATATTGGTTCTTGACAGATGACATTCTTCAAAAGGGTATCTTATATCCATTAGAAGGTTATCTCTATCCTGAAACATATGTACTTTATGATAAATCTACAACAATAGAAAAAGTCACAACAGAAATGCTGGATTATATGGATCAACAATTAACACCTTATAAGGATTCAATGACTAAGCTTGGCTATACGCCTCACCAATTCTTAACATTATGTTCAGTCGTAGAAAGAGAATCTTTATTTGATAAAGACCGTCCAGCCATTGCGGGTGTATTTATCAATCGTTTAAAGACTGGTATGAGATTACAGTCAGATATTACTGTCAACTATGCATTAAATAGAACAGGTGTCAAAGTCACTACTAAGATGACTAAGACTGATTCTCCTTATAATACATATAAATATGCAGGACTTCCTATTGGTCCTATTGCATGTGTCCCACAAAAGACTATGGATGCAGTCGCAAACTATACACCATCTGATTGTTTATTCTTCTTTGCGAAGAAAGATGGGACTGTTATCTATTCAAAGACATATGAAGAACATCAAAAAGCAGTAAAGGAGAATAAGTGGTATTAATGAAATCATTTTATGAATTAGAAGAATATGCACTTGTGAAAGATGTGCCTATTATGCAAAAAGAAGGTATTGAATACCTTATTGATGAATTGAATAAGAGAAATGCAGAATCTGTATTAGAAATTGGAAGTGCCATTGGGTATTCATCTTTAATGATGGCGACTCATGTCAAAGGTCTTCATGTTGATACAATTGAAAGAGATGATACACGATATCAAGAAGCAGTTGTAAATATTCACGATTTTAATCAGGAAGACAACATTACAATCTATCATGAAGATGCATTAGAGTTTGATAATACATTGTTGGATCATGCGCCTTATGATTGTCTTTTTATTGATGCAGCTAAAGCGCAGTATCAGCGTTTCTTTGAGAAGTATGTTCCTTATTTAAAGGAAGATGGTTTTGTGTTAGTGGATAATCTAGATTTCCATGGTATGATTTTTGATATACCAAATATAAAAAATAGAAATACACGTGCTCTTGTAAGAAAGATCAAACGTTTTAAAGACTGGATCTTCTCTAATGATGAATATGATGCACATTATGTGCAGGTAGGTGATGGTCTATGTATCATTACTAGAAAGGATCAAAATGAAAATCGCAATTAATTTAAATGATCGTGGATATCTTTATGATTATATTGATATGGGTGTTTCTTTGATTATGGCTGGTTCAGATTATAGTGTTTTGACACCGGTGAAGTTTTCTATTGAGGAACTGAAAGAAATCAAAGAACAGGCAAAAGAACTCTATGTTTATGTGAATGCTATGTATGATGAACATGATCTAGAAGGATTAGAAAAGCATATTGATGCGTTACATGATATTGGAATTAATGGATTAATTTTCCAGGATTTTGGTGTATTACGTATGGTGAATCAAAAGGGTTATGATTTTAAGATGATTTATCATCCTTTAACTCTTAATACCAATTCAAGTACACTGAATACTTTATCTCATTATGGTATTTCTGGTGCTTTTGTTTCTAAAGAAATCTCTTTAAAGGAACAGCTAGAAATACGTAAAAATTGTGATATGCCATTATTTGTATTAGGTCATGGTGTACAATATATGATGATGAGTAAGAGACACTTGATCTCTAATTATGAAAAAGCAAGCAATACAACATTAAGCCATAATAAAGACGCTCTCACAATAAATCCACGTGGACAGGATTTCCCTTGTCATATATATGAAACAAGTCGTGGAACGGCTGTATTCAGCAAATCTAGACTATATACATTGGATTTATTCAATACATTAAAGGACTTTGATTACCTTTATATTGAAACAATGTTTATGGATTCAAGAGAAGCAGTAGAAGTCACTAGTATGTATTGTGCTTGTCTCCATGCATTAGAAACAGGATTATATGATAAAGAAGTAAAAGAATATCTTCCTTTATTAAGAAAGATTTCTAAACCTCTTGATCGTGGTTTCTTATATGATGATACAATTTATCGTCTTGAAGATGTAAAGAGGAGGGATCTAGAAGATGCAGCCAATAAGTAAGATTGTTGATGGTCGTCGTGTGATTGTGAAAAAACCAGAATTACTTGCCCCTGCAGGAAACCTAGAAAAGCTTAAAACAGCTATTATTTATGGTGCAGATGCAGTATTTATTGGTGGTAAGGAATTCTCCTTACGATCACAGGCATCTAACTTCTCTATCGAAGATATTAAAGAAGCAGTACAATTTGCGAATCAATATGGTGCTAAAATCCATGTTACATGTAATATCATCCTTCATCATGATAACCTAGAAGGTATTAAAGAGTACTTACAGGCATTAGATGATGCAGGGGTTACAGCCATTATTGTCGCAGATCCATATATTATGAATCTTGCGAAAAGTATGGACTTAAAGCTAGAAGTACATGTCTCTACACAGATGTCAGTCACTAACTCATCTGCCGTTAAATTCTTTGAAGATATGGGAATGGACAGAGTAGTACTAGGTCGTGAAACAACTTTTGAAGACTTGAAGGACATTAGAAAAAATGCCCCTGATATTGATTTAGAATATTTCATACATGGTGCTATGTGTATTTCCTATAGTGGTCGTTGTATGTTATCTAACTACTATTCTAGACGAGATGCCAATAGAGGTGGCTGTTCACAAAGTTGTAGATGGTATTATGATTTAGAAGAGAATGGACAATCTATTAATGAAGATTTTCCATTTACTATGTCTTCTAAGGATATGTGTCTCATTCATCATATTGGTGAATTAATAGAATGTGGTGTGGATTCATTCAAGATAGAAGGGCGTATGAAATCTGTCCACTATATTGCGACAGTTGTATCTACTTATAGAAAACTCATTGATACATACTGCGCTGATCCTGATCACTTTACAGATTCAAAGAAATATGAAGATGAACTACAAAAAGCAGCCAATAGAGCATTCTGTCATGGATTCTTTTATGATAATCCAGGTGTAGATGAACAGCTTTATAACTTAAGAGATGAACATCCTACACAGGAATTCGTTATGCGTGTTTTAGGTTATGATCAAGATTCTAAACGAGCTAAAATTGAACAGCGTAACTATTTCAAGGTGGGAGACAAGATAGAAATATTCTCTCCTAGTCATTCAAATATTTATTTTACTGTTGATAAGATTTATAATGAAGATAATGAATTGGTGGAAGTAGCAAACCATCCAATGGAAATACTTTATGTAGAAATTGATTATCCAGTATTAGAGAATGATATGGGAAGGAAGGTAAACCATGGAAAATAAAGCTGTCATTATTGGAATTGCAGGTGGAAGTGCTTCTGGTAAGACTTCTATCGCACAATCTATCTATGACCGTTTTAAAGGCAGTCATAGAGTAAAAATCATTAAACAAGATGATTACTACAAAGATCAAAGTGATAAGACAATGGAAGAAAGAGTAAAAACTAACTACGATCATCCATTTGCTTTTGACAATGATCTTCTAGTATCAGATTTAAAGAAGTTAAAAAAGAAAGAAAGAATTGAAAAACCTACTTATGATTATTCAAAGCATACAAGAAGTGATATTACAGAAGTTATTGAAGATCGTGATGTTATTATTCTAGAAGGTATCTTTGTCTTAGCAGAAGAAGAGGTAAGAGATCTTTGTGATATATTGATTTATGTGGATACAGATGCAGATATCCGCTTTATCAGACGATTAAGAAGAGATGTAGAAGAACGAGCAAGAACTGTTGATTCAGTTTGTAACCAGTATTTAGAGACTGTAAGACCAATGCATGAACAGTTCATTGAACCATCTAAGAAATATGCACATATTATTATTCCTGAAGGTGGGACTAATACTGTTGCGATTGACTTATTGATTACAAAAATAAGTAGTATTCTAGGCGATTAAATCGTTCTTGTCTAATTAAAATAAGTATGTTATTAATTAGTGGCGAAAAAACCATAGGCTTATCTATGGGATGAAAGCCACATAATTAAAAGAATTAAGATTAATAGAATCAAAGTATTGAATAGTGGAATCAAAATAGTATAAAATAAACATAAGGGAGATTGATTATACTTCCATATCGTAAGATAGAAATTTACCGTTAATGTGGTCGTTGGACTGCTTGGTAATAAAAGTTCTTACTTAAATGGATTTAAACTTGTATTCCAAAGTCTGAAAATGATGTACGATTATAAGCTAAACTTGACAGTAAGAACCCCACGGGCTCACCCGTGGGAGTAGTCAGATTTACGTATACGAGGTGAAAGAAATGGATAAAAAAGTACAAATTAGTAGAGAAGGTTTTGAAAAGCTAAAAGCTGAAAGAGAAAACCTTATTAATGTTGAAAGACCAGCTGTCATTGAAGAAATTAAGCTTGCAAGAAGCCAGGGTGACTTATCAGAAAACGCTGACTACGATGCAGCAAGAGATAAACAGGCTCGTATTGAAGAAAGAATCAAAGAATTAGAAGTAATGATGCAGAATGCAGTAATCATTGGTTCTGATGTTAAGGTAGATACTCATGTTGTAAACTTAGGTGCTACTGTAACAGTTCTTGATTTATCTGAAGAAAATCCTGAACCTGATACATTTACAATCTTAGGTTCTACAGAAACTGATCCATTACATGGTAAGATTTCTAATGAATCTCCACTTGCGAAAGCATTAATGACTCATAAGATTGGTGATGTTGTAACAGTCGGTGTTGCAAAACCTTATGATGTTGAAATTGTAGATATTAAATATTAATGGTATGAAAGGACACTTCTTAAGAGGTGTTCTTTTTTAGCACATAAAAAAACACTCCAACTCGATATAGTTGGAATGTTTTTCATTATTTCAACAACATTCTGTCATTCACAAATTCACTTCCACTTGCTTCTTCAAACTTCTTAAGTAGGAAAGGAACAGTTAATTTCTTTTTCTCTTCACCTTTTACATCATAGATGATTTGACCATTATACATCATAATGAGTCTATTACCTACATCAATAGCCTGTTGCATATCATGAGTCACCATCATTGCTGTTAGTTTTTGTTCAGTAACAATCTTATTAGTCAAAAGTAATACCTTAGCGCTTGTTGCTGGATCAAGAGCGGCTGTATGTTCATCAAGTAAGAGAATCTTAGGCTTTGTGACAGTCGCCATTAATAATGTTAAGGCCTGTCTTTGTCCACCTGATAATAAACCTACCTTGCTTGTCATTCTATCTTCTAGGCCTAAATTTAAGGTCTTTAAGAGGTCATAATACAACTTCTTTTCTTCTTTCTTGATACCCCACTTTAAAGTACGTTTCTGACCACGTCTTTTAGCCATAGCAAGGTTTTCATCAATCTGCATATCAGCTGCAGTACCCATCATCGGATCCTGGAATACACGACCAATAAGACCTGCACGTTTATATTCTGGATATAAAGAAATATCTTTATCATCTAGTTTAATATGACCACAATCAATAGGATAAACCCCTGCAATCATATTCATTAAAGTGGATTTACCAGCACCGTTACCACCAATAACAGTAACGAAATCTCCATCATCTAATTGAAGATTAATATCAATCAAGGCTTTCTTCTCATTAATAGTGCCAAGGTTAAATGTTTTTGATACATGTTCAATCTTAAGCATTTTTCTCATCCACCTCTTTTGTAAGTTTCTTATAGTTTGCAGTCTGTTTTCTATTGGCCATTAATACTGGAATAGTTAATGCGAGAGCTACAATAAATGCAGTGAGTAGCTTTAAGTCATCAGTTGATAAACCTAACTGGATAACAATGGCGATAATAATACGATAAATAATTGAACCAACAATAATCGCAATGAGTCTCTTTAAAAAACTACCATAACGACCAAAGATAACTTCACCAATAACGATAGAAGCAAGACCCATAACGATTGCCCCCATACCGATCTTGACATCACCATAACCAACTGACTGACCGACCATGGCACCACTTAAGGCGATTAAGGCATTTGAAATCACTAAACCAAGTAGCTTAGTATAATCAGTATTGACACCAACAGCTCTTACCATCTGTTCATTATTACCAGTAGCACGTAATGCATTACCTAATTCAGTTCCAAAGAACCAATAGAGCAGGGCAATCACAATAGTTACTGCAATAACACCTACAACAAGTGTAGATTGAGATACTGTTAAACCAACCATTGGTCCCCAGTCATATAAGCTTTCTGTCTGAAGTAATGGGATATTTGATTTACCCATTATACGTAAGTTAATAGAATATAAGCCTAACTGTGCAAGAATACTAGCAAGGATGGCAGGAATCTTACACTTAGTATGTAATATACCAGTCACAAATCCAGCTAAAGCACCTGCAAGAGTTGCGGCAAGAATCGCAACGATTGGATTACCATGATTTGTAAGAATAACAGCACATACAGCACTTCCTGTTGCGAAAGAACCATCACATGTCATATCTGCAATATCTAATAGACGAAATGTAATATAAACACCAACTGCCATGATGCCCCATAAGACACCCTGGTAAGTCGCACTTTGTAATGCTAAAAATAAAGACATTCTCCTTCACTCCTTAAATAAGTTCAGCCTTATCTAATACTTCCTGTGGAACTTTAATACCAAGCTTTTCCATCTGAGCTTTATTGACCTTTAATTTACAATCACTCGCTTTTAAGTATTCAATAGGCATAGTAGCTGGTTTACCTTTACCGGTTAAGATCTTAATAGCCTGCTTACCAGCGATACTACCTAAGTTATAGTAATCAATACCATAAGTAGCTAAACCACCTTTAGCACACATACCTTCTTCACCAACAATAACAGGGATTTTAGCCTGATCAGTTACTTTTACAACTGCTGGAATATTAGAAGCAAGTAGGTTATCAGTTGGAATATATAAAGCATCTGCTTTACCTACAATAGAATCAGTAACTGACTGGATTTCATTAGATTCAGAAACAGTCTTAACTAATGGTGTCATACCCTGATCTTTGATTTCTTTGACAGCCATCTTACCCTGGATTTCAGAGTTAGATTCATTACCTGCATACATAACAGCAACAGTCTTTGCGTTAGGCATAATCTGTTTTAATAATTTAATCTGTTCTTTAACTGGTGTTAAATCACTTGCTCCAGTAACATTTCCAGCAGGTTTTTTATTTGATTTAACTAATTTACTACCAGCTGGATCAGTAACAGCAGATACAACAACTGGAATATCTTTAGTCTTCTTTACAACAGCCTGAGCTGCAGGAGTTGCAATTGCGTAAATTAAATCATTTCCATCATTCACTAAACTTTCTGCAATAGTCTCACAGTTTGAGTTTTCACCACTGGCATTCTTTAAAGTAATATTAGAAGCCTTATAACCTGCTTTTACAAGAGTATCCTTAAATCCCTTATATGATGCATCCAATGCATCATGCTGCATATACTGGATGACTCCAACTTTTACATCAGCCTTATCTTTGGTACTAGACTGACTACCACAGCCAGTTAATGCAAGACCAACTGCCATTAAACCACATACAAATTTCTTCATAATAGATTCCTCCCTTTTTTCTTTCCCCTAAAAACAAAAAAATTCACCCCAAGAGGGCGAATTATCGCGGTACCACCTCTAGTTCATTAGTCATAGACTAACCTCACTAAATAGCGATAACGGGCAACCCGGGAAGTATTTTGTACTTCCAACTCCATGGTGAATTCAAGAATGTCTGCGTATGATTCGCACCAGCCATCATATCTCTTATGCCTCACATTTCTTTACTATGTCATTTCTCTGTTTTTATAATATAAAAATATAATATAGAAATATTAAGGAAAAGTCAAATAAAACTTTTAAAAGTTAGGGAAAAAACAAAAAGAAATATAAGAAAAAAGAGCAGATATTTCTGCTCTTAGTAGTTGATTTCTTCGTAAAGAACTTTTAAAAGGACAGCCTTAGAACTCATCTGCTGACGCTTTCTATCATAAGTCTTGATTACGCTGTATTCAACAACGTCATACTTTTCAACTTCTTCATCATCAAGGAAATCAGCCTGTCTGAAGAATAAGTTTTCTTCACCATCCTGGAAGATACTACCAAAGTTCTTATCATGATTGTAGAATACTACTTTACCTTCATGACGAGTAATGTAGTTTTCTAGATGATAAACAACTTCACTATATACACGATCAAATGCATCGCTGGCAGTTAAATCAGCATAATCAGCTAAATCAACATCAGCTTCATATGTTTTACCATTTTCTTCTTCTAGCTTCTTAATGAGGCATTCTGCAAGTGCATGAGCCTTATCCTGACCCTTAGCCTTTGCCATTGCTGAAATCTTCTTGTAATCTTCGATATTCTTATAATCGAATCCACCCTTGAAGAATTTATCGATTAGAAGTGTATAAGCATCATCTTCACGATTTGTATTCATATAAAGCTTATAAAGGATTTCAAATGAATCTACTGCATTGAAATGACCCTGTAAAGCGATGAATTCATTTTCAGCTTCTTCATAACGTCCAAGTTCAACTAGAGAGCTTGCACGATAATATTTAACCCAGTTAAGGTTGTTATAATGCCACTTTAAGTTATAAGTGAAAGCAATGTTCGCAGTTTCAACACATGCTCTATATGATTCAAGTTCATATAATGCACGTACCTTCATACGATACCATTTTTCTTTCTTACTTTCGAATTCTTTACCATCTTTATTCACAAATGGTTTATCTTCTAGAGTAGGTGCATCTAAGTAGTCTAATAATTCAGATAACTTCTTATAGTCTACTGGATTAGCCTTTAATACATGTTTAATAGCCTTATTGACTGCAGCTTCAAGTGGAGAATATCTCTCCTGCTTACAATATTTAGCAATTTCTTCTAAGATACCATAGAATAAACTTTCGTTCTTAGAAATTTCTTCATCATCGATGTTGATATACTTATTATAAAGAGCATAGCCAAAATAATTGATATATCCTTTTAATTCTGGTGCCATTTCAAGGAATGTTCTTCCTACTTCAATAGCTTCATCAGTTTTACCCTGATTCTTTAATTCTTTAACGAAATCACGTGCCTGGAATTCGCTGAATGAAGAGGCATCCTCTTCGAAACGGTTCTTATAAGCCGTTAAATCTTTTACTTTTGATTCTTCCACATTATCACCCCTACGAGATATTATACATTTTTTTATTATTGATGTGAAGAAAAAACGAACGGAGTTCTCCGTTCGTTATTCTACAGTCACTGATTTAGCAAGGTTACGAGGTTTATCTACATCACAACCCTTAATGCATGCTGTATGGTATGCGATTAACTGTAATGGGATAGCTACAAGTACACTCTGTAGTAAAGGATTGATATCTGGTAAGTAATAGATGTTTTCTACACCACTGACTTCCTGTCCTTCTACAGTAAATAGGATGACTTCAGCACCTCTTGCGATTGTTTCCTGAATATTAGAAATAGTCTTAGCTGCAACATGAGGCTGAGTGGCTACTGCAATCACTACAGTACCTGGTTCAATTAAGGCAATAGGACCATGCTTTAATTCACCAGCAATATAAGCATCAGCATGTACATAAGAAACTTCCTTAAGTTTTAAAGCACCTTCTAATACGCTTGCATAATCTAAACTTCTACCAATAAAGTAGCAGTCATGTTTATCCTTCAATGTTTTTGCGTAGTTTTTGAAGATTGATTCATCATCAATTAACTTAGATACATATTCTGGAAGATTATTTAACTGTTCCATTAAATCAGTATCTACAGTATCTCCTCTTTTATCTGCAATATATAATGCGATTAAAGTAAGTAATACTAACTGAGTTGTATAAGCTTTGGTAGATGCAACTGCAATTTCAGGTCCTGCACAAGTATAAAGTGTATGCTGTGCCTCTCTAGAAATTGTAGAGCCTAAGACGTTAGTCACGGCAATAGTTGTACATCCTTTTTCATTAGCAAGTTTTAATGCAGCAAGAGTATCAGCTGTTTCACCAGATTGTGATACAAAGATACATAAAGTCTTTTCATCGATGATTGGATCATTATAACGGAATTCACTTGCTACCTGAGTAAGAACTGGTAAACGTGTTGCACGTTCAAGGATAGATGCTCCACATAATCCTGCATGATAAGCAGTACCACATGCAACATAATAAACCTTATTAAACTTATTGAAATCAACATCTTTTAATTCATCTAATACGATTGAATGTTCAAAGATACGACCTCTTAAAGTTTCCTGAATGACATGAGGCTGTTCATTGATTTCCTTTAACATATATGTATCAAAACCATTTTTCTGAGCCGCTTCCATATCATAAGGAATAGTAGTCATTTCTTTAGTGATTTCTTTACCATCTTTATTGTAGAAAGTAATGCTGTCTTTCTTTAATACAGCCATTTCTAAATCATCTAAGAAATAAACATCTTTAGTATAAGCAAGTAAAGCTGGAATATCACTAGCTGCAACACTTGCATCTTCAGTACGTCCAATAACGAGTGGACTTGCCTTTTTAGCAACAACAACTTCATCAGGATGCTCTGTAGAAACAATACATAAAGCATAGCTACCATCAATACAGTTTAATGTTTTCTTCACTGCTTCTAGAAGATCTCCTTCATAGAAATAGTCTAAACACATAACAACAACTTCTGAATCTGTTTCACTCTGGAATGAATAACCTTTTTCTAGCAAAATATCTTTTAATTCTCTATAGTTTTCAATGATACCATTGTGTACAATAGAGATAGTGTTACTTGGGTTTGTATGAGGATGTGAATTTAAGTTAGAAGGGATACCATGAGTTGCCCATCTTGTATGACCAATACCTACATGACCAGTCATATCATGATCCTTTAACTTTTCTTCAAGGTTCTTTAAACGACCTTTACATTTTACAGTTGTAAGTACATTATTTAATACTGTTACACCTGCAGAGTCATATCCTCTATATTCTAATTTTGCGAGTCCCTGCATTAAGAAAGGTAGGGCTTCACCATTGCCGCAATAAGCTGTAATACCACACATAATATTGTCCTCCTTGTTTTGTGGAATAAAAACGTTAAAACAAAGGAGTACCTGATGAAATCTGTTCATTGATCACTCAATGTTTTTGTTCATCGCTTAGGCAGTACTATGCCTCTAGACCATCCGCCGAATCATTCGATTAATCTAGTCCTCGTCAACTTATATAAGTCCTGGCGCTTTATAATCTATCACTTTATCTTAACGGTGAATATTATATACGTGAATTGGGATAAATCAATTGGAAATATTGATATTTTAAAAATATGAAAACTATATATAACTTTATATATAAATTAGGGAGAAATATAAAAAAATTAAAAGTATATATATAAGTAGGAGGGGATTTTTATATGAAAGAAGATCTAGAAGGAAATATTGAAGAAATGAAGAAGTACTTAAAGAAGTTAGATGCGAGTGGCTTATATGATGTAGAGAAATATTCACGTTCTTTATTACATCAAACAAGTCAGTTATCTTATTTCTATTGTTCACTTGTAAAGGATGGTTCACCATCAGATACTTATTATCATGTCCATAAGCGTCCAAAAGAACATCAGATGGCTTATTTTAATATTGGTAGGGGATTTCCTAAGGAACTCATGGATGGGCATTGGTGTTATGTTGTAAAAGATTTAGGCTATAAGATGTTAATTATACCTTGTACATCCATAAAAAAAGAATCATCACCAGTCAATCCACACTTTGAAAAGGACTTAACAGTCCTAGATGAGCATGGGATGATTACGCATTCTAGAATGCAATTAACTGATTTACGTACAGTAGATATTCAAAGACTTGATTGTCGTAAACCATTCTATAACGTCTGTGATGATCAAGAAGAAATTAGAAAATTCATAATAGAACACTTATTTTAAGTTCTATTTGTGCTATGATACTCGTGGTGATGAAATATGAATGAAATAATGAAAGGAATGAAGAAAAGTATTCCAATTGCACTTGGATACTTCCCAGTTGCCTTTTCTTTTGGAGTATTATGCGTCTCAAGTGGCTTGCCTCTAGGACTGGCCACTTTTATATCTCTTACAAACTTAACAAGTTCAGGACAGTTTGCAGGAGTACAATTGATTTTATCTGATAGTACTTATTTAGAAATTGCGATTACGTTATTGTTGATTAATTTTAGATATTTCTTGATGAGTCTCTCTTTATCGCAGAAGATTGATGAGAAGATGAACACAATTGAACGTATGATCATCTCTTTTGGAATTACAGATGAAACATTTGCGTTAGCCAGTCTGCAACCTGGCAAACTCACATTTAAGTTTATGCTAGGCTTTATTCTTACACCTATTATAGGATGGGTAGGAGGTACTCTTGCGGGAGAATTTATTATGGGTTTATTGCCTTTAGCCCTGCAAGGTGCTATGGGAATTGCTTTATATGGTATGTTCTTAGCTCTTATTGTACCGGCAATGAAAGATTCAATACCAGTAACTATAGTGGTATTAATTTCTATTGGAGTCCATACACTTTTTACCTATGTGCCATTATTTAATGTTATGAGTACTGGAGTACGCTTGATTAGTGCAACACTCATTGCGACATGTATGGGTGCCTGGTTATTTCCAAGGGAGGATGAAGCATGACAAGATATCAGATACTAGCTGTCTTAGTGATGGCACTCTTTACTTATCTGCCTCGTTTTCTACCACTTACTTTCTTTAGAAAGAAGATTACATCTCAGTTTATCAATTCAGCTCTTTATTATCTGCCTTATGCAGTATTAGGAGCATTGACTTTCCCAGGTGTCTTTAATTCTACACCTAACTTAGTAGAATCTTGTGTAGGTATTATAGTTGCAGTGTTTTTTAGTTATAAGGAAAAAGGACTTGTATTTGTGGCTGTTGCAGCCATATTAGCATCCTATATTGTACAGTTTGTGATTTAAAAATTGGAAGTTGTAGGTGTGAATGATGAAAACTTTATATATGGTTGGTGGCACTATGGGAATTGGAAAAACAACTGTGTGCCAACAGCTCAAACAGGATTTGCCGAATAGCGTATTTCTTGACGGAGATTGGTGCTGGGATGCAAGTCCGTTCCAAGTAACCGATGAAACAAAAGCAATGGTGACAAATAATATTTGTTATTTACTCGATAATTTTCTGAAGTGTTCTGCGTACGAGAATATCATTTTTTGTTGGGTGATGCACGAGCAGAGTATCATCAATTCCATACTTGAGAAGCTGGATACACAGAACTGTGAGGTGAAATGCGTCTCGCTTGTAGCGGATGAAAAGACTCTGTGTGAAAGATTGGCAATGGATGTAGAAAGAGGTATCCGTTCTGAAGATATAATTGAGCGAAGCATAGCAAGAATACCGATGTATCAAGCACTCAATACCATTAAAATTGATACCAACGCCAAAACTGTGGCTATGATTGCCAATGAGATAAAGCTGTTGTGATACCGCCAAATTCCAATTTGTTGAAGGGACGTATAGAAACTATACGTTCTTTTTCGATACAAAAAAAGGGGCTGTAACGAATAGATAGTATTTACTACTACCTTGAGCGTTACAGCTCT